>WNGB01001707.1_pt1 | contig 92453 bp, 76 predicted proteins | sample 5400681 | NCBI WGS metagenome assembly WNGB01 (sample SAMN13153367, study PRJNA577476) | soil metagenome | isolation source: 115 cm soil or saprolite under grassland replicate 2 | place: USA:California | collected 2016-06-15 | reverse complement strand
CGACCAGCGAGGTGCGCTCGGGCGAATTGACCTTGAAGTAAGGGCCCTCGGTCTGCGAGACGGTCAGCGTCTGCGCGGCGTCCGGCGCGGCGGTCTGGGCGAACACGCCGCTGGCAACGGTGCCGCCCAGGATGGAGGCGGCTGCGAGCGCGGCGAGCGCGACATTGCGAAGGCGGTGAGTGGTAGTGGTCTTCATGGCGCTCACTATGGTCGATGTTCCTTGGAGCTTCGTGAGAGGTAGCTTGGATTGTCATGTGTTTTGCAAGCGCGTGGCGAGTGCTCGCGCGCGCTGGCTGCCGAGCGTGGCCCAGCGCTGCGGGTTAGCGCCGAGCTGATCGAGCGAGGCCTCGGGCGCAACACCGTCCGCCACCAGCGCCTGGCCCGCTGTGCGGATCGCCGCGAGCATGTCGCGGGTCACCTCGGCGTAGGCGCGGCCGAGGGCGCCGCGACTCTCGAGGATCGTCTTCGGCACACCGCCGCGGGCAAGGTCGGCCCGCAGTCGACCGAACGGGTAGGCGGCACGCGGCAACTGCACCAGTCGCTCGTCGAGCGCCTTGCGCTCGGCGAGGCGGTGCTCGAGATATAGCAGCAGCGCGTTCAGCGTCTGGGCGTGTCCCCCGCGACGCAGCTCCTCCAGCAGCGCCGCGGCGTCGATCGGCGGCGACTCTGTCTCGAACAGCCCGGTGTGCAGCCGTAGCAAGCCACCCGTGGCGCCCGCTCCCAGGCGGTAATACCGCTCGACCGCTTCGACGCTGCGCAGCCGATCCAGGTCGGTTCCCTCCCAGCGCGCGAGCACCATCGCGGCCGGCCAGCCGGGCAGTGGTTCGAAGAACGCGCGCGGATCGACCGGCAGCAGCAGCGACGGGAGATTCGGCTCGGCTCGCAACGCGGCGCGGTTGGCCGGGTGCTCGGGGGCCACAAAGCGACCATCGCGCGGCAGAATTGCCGCGGCCGCATCGAGGCCGAGTTCTTGTCGCGCGAGCTCGAGTGCGATTGCCACGGATGGCAGCTCCGCGGCCAGCAGTCTGCCCAGCGTTTCCTGACTGACCTGTCGCGCCGACGCCGTTTCAAGCGACCACTTGAAGTCGAGCGGCTCCAACGCCAGCTGATCGTCCTCGGGATAGGTGCGCAGCGCGTCCGCGTGCGGCAGCCCGCTCCCCAGGACATCGGCCATCAGGGTCGGGGTGGCAGCGAGGACGACGAGGTAATTGCCACCTCCGATCTTTTCCCGCGCTAGGGGTCCTGCAACCTCTTCCCAGCGCTGGCCAATGTGCTCGCTGGCGCGGCCCCAGTCGCCAATGTGCCACAGCAGCCGACCGACGAGCAGGCTGGTACGTGTGAGCCGTGGCGGGGGCCCATACAGCCCGCGCCGACGGATCTTGGCGCCCACCCGCGGGCGGTCGTCACTCATCCAGCATCAACGGTTTGCATCGATGGTACGTTCAAGCGCCAACGGTAGACTGGTTTGGATGTCCGGCCGCACCACGTTGAATTATCTCGCCTGGGAGCACTCGCCCGAGCAACAGATGATCCAGGGCGTCGTGCGCGAGTTCGTGGAGCGGGAGGCGCTACCGGTTATCCCCGACTGCTTCGAACGGGCCGAGTTTCCGCGGCAGCTCATCCCTCGACTTGCTGAGCTAGGCATCCTCGGGCCGACGATTCCGAAGTACGGCTCAGGCCTGGACTACACGAGCTACGGGCTGATCTGCCAGGAGCTCGAGCGGGGCGATTCCGGGCTGCGCAGCTTCGCCTCGGTGCAGGGCAGCCTCGTGATGTTTCCGATTTCCACATACGGCTCGGACGAACAGAAAGAGCGCTACCTGCCCAAAATGCACAAGGGTGAGCTAATCGGGTGCTTCGGGCTGACTGAGCACGAGCACGGCTCCGACCCCGGCGGGATGGAAACGCGGGCCGCGCGCGACGGCGATTGCTTCGTCCTGAACGGCGCCAAGATGTGGATTACCAACGGCAACCTGGCCGATGTTGCGCTGGTGTGGGCCAAGGTCGCTGAGGACGGTGCTGAAGTCGTGCGCGGCTTTCTCGTCGAGACTTCGAGCCGCGGTTTCACTGCCAATGAGGTGCGGCACAAGCTCAGTCTGCGCGCGTCCGTGACCAGTGAGCTGGTGCTGCAAGACGTGCGGGTGCCTGCATCGGCGATGCTGCCGGGCGCTCGCGGCTTACGTGGGCCGTTGTCGTGTCTCAACGAGGCGCGGTTCGGGATCATTTTCGGCGTGATCGGCGCCGCGGTGGCGTGCTACGAGCATGCCTTGCAGTACTCGACGGTCCGCGAGCAGTTCGGTCGCCCGATCGGCGGCTTTCAGCTCACGCAGGCGAAGCTGGTGGATGCGCTGCAGTCGATCTGCCAGATGCAGCTGATGGCGTACCAGCTGGGGCGCTTGAAAGATGCAGGCTCGCTCCGCCCGGCCCAGGTCAGCCTGGGGAAGCGCGCCAACGTCTCGGCTGCTTTAGAGGTCGCGAGGAGTATGCGTAGCATCCTGGGCGGCAACGGCATCAGCCTGGAGCATCCGATCTTCCGCCACATGGTCAACCTGGAGACCGTCTACACCTACGAAGGCACGCACGAGATCCACACGCTGGTGGTGGGCGCCGACATCACCGGCCTGGACGCCTACACAGGCTAGCCGCTTCGCCGAACGGCTCCCTTTCGGAACGAGAGGCCGGTCATCTTCCTGTGAGGGATGCGGGACCGGTCTTTCCTCCTATTGGGAAGCGGCTTAGCCTCCGCGAGCCTTAGTTGTTGCGATCCTGGGGGCCCGCCACGCGCTGGGCTACGACCACCCAGTAGCTCAGGGCTTCGATCAGCGTGTCGCGGATGGCTTCCAGGAACACCTGATCGTCGACGGGTGGGTTGGCGCCGGGGAGCCAGATGCTCAGCCCGAGCACCACGGCGATCGCGCAGTCGCTGTCGGCCAGACCTTCGTCCATCAGATCGGGCCGCGGGCCCCAGCAGCCGAGCCGCGGGTTGAGCTCGCCAGTGGGCCGAGGCGTCGGGGCGTAGAACTGGACGACGGTCTCGGTGAGCCGGTTGGTCAGGTAGGCCCAGACGTTGGCGCACGCGTCCGCGGCGCGCAGGCCCAGGTCGCTGGGTGTCAGCGGCTGGTCGGCGTACCACGCGCCGATGTGGATGAGGTGCGTGTCGGGCTCGCGCGGGACGTCGCGCTGAACGTCCGAGATGGCGATGCGGAACACATGGCTGCCGATCTTGAGCCGCTGGCCGATGGCTGGCCGCGACAGGTCTGGCAAGGGTGCCGGCCACGCCTCAGGGCCGGGCTCCGACAGCGATTCCACCGCACGGATTGTAGGGTTCGTCGCCGCTGCCAGTTCGCGCGCACTCCTCCCGCGCACCCGCGAATCGCAATGCGTTTGTACGTTTCTCGATCAAAATGGGCCTTGCAATCGCGCTCCGTGGGGTACATAAACAGGCTCCCATGTCGTCCGAGCTGCTCGAGGTTTCACTCGTCGTCCTTGGCTGGCTCGTGGCCTTCCTGCTCGGCAAAGAGCTCGCCGCTGGCTACATGCAGTGGCGGCGCCGACGCGACGACGAACAGCAGCGGCCGTGATCATGACGACAGCGTGTGGTATTTGCGGTGGCCTGATCGAGTCCCGCGTCCCGGCCACCTGGCATCCCAGCAAGCTGGCGCGGCGCGCGGAGTCGGACATGCAGACGCACATGAAGACGCACTCGTTCGCGGAGCTGCTCCGCTACGAGATTCGCCAGGATTTGGATCAAGTGCCTGACGACGAGCGGGCGACGATTGTTCGAGACATCTACCGCAACCTGCTGGGCACGGTCTCGTCGTCCGGCGGCTTTGCGCTCGGCGGTTCAGACAGCCAGGGCGTGTACTCGATCGAAGACGCGCTCGGCGACATCGATGTGTACAGGATGTGGCGCAGCGCTAACCGTTGTGATCAGGTTGGTTGCACGCAGCACCCCTAGTTCTTAGTCTTCGTCGGGAAAATTTGCGCGCTTCGTTGCCGCGCTCGCTTCGGTCCGCTCGGGCGCCGCTGGTCGCGTCGCCCTGACGCCCTTCGGGCTGCTCCCTTCGCTCCCGCTCGGCATACCCTTCGTATCTGCACTGGCATGCCGCTGGGCAGGAGGGATGCCAGGGAACTTGCTCCGTGGTGGGGCTGCTTAGCTCGCCCTCACCCTAGCCCTCTCCCAGAGGGAGAGGGGACAACGTGCGGGCCTGCCAGCGGAGCATCACGCTTACAGTCCGACCCTGGCTGCCTCCTGCCCAGCGGCTTCGCAGTGCGGCTCTGAACGGTATGCCGAGCGGGAGCGAAGGGAGCAGCCCGAAGGGCGTCAGGGCGACGCGACCAGCGGCGCCCGGGCGGACCGAAGCGAGCGCGGCACGGCTGTCACGCAAATTTCCAAAAGAGAGAGGTACGCTTGCCTGCGTGGCGGAGTATGACGTCAAGGCCAACAGCTCGATCCTGCTGAGCGGGCGCGATCGGGCGCCTGCGCGGTCGTTTTACAAGGCGATCGGATTTACGGACGAGGATCTCAACAAGCCGATCGTGGGCATCGCCAACACGTGGACCGAGACGATGCCGTGCAACTTCAACCTGCGGCAGCTCGCGGTGCGCATCAAGGAGGGCGTGCGGGCGGCGGGCGGCACGCCCATGGAATTCAACACCGTAGCCATCAGTGACGGCATCACCATGGGCACCGAGGGCATGAAGGCCTCGCTGGTGAGCCGCGAGCTCATCGCCGACTCGATGGAGCTGATGGCGCGCGGATACTTCTTTGATGCGATGCTGACCGTGGTCGCGTGCGACAAGACGATCCCGGCGGGTGCGATGGCGTTGCTGCGCATGAACATCCCGGGCTTGCTCGTCTACGGCGGCTCGATCATGCCTGGCCGGCTGGGTGACCGCGACCTGACCATCCAGGACGTCTACGAAGCGGTCGGCGCGCATGCCGCGGGCAAGATGACCGACGAAGAGCTGCAGGCCATCGAGGACTTCGCCTGCCCGGGCGCCGGCGCATGCGGCGGCCAGTTCACCGCGAACACGATGGCGCTGGCGCTCGAGTTCTGCGGGCTCTCCTGCGGCGCGGCGTCAAGCCGCGCGACATCTTCACCCGCCAGGCGATCGACAACGCCATCGCGGGCATCGCCACCACCGGCGGCTCGACCAACGGTGTTCTGCACTTGATGGCCATGGCGCGCGAGGCAGACGTGCCATTGAATATCGACGACTTCGACCGGATCAGCGAGCGCACGCCGCTGCTGGGCGATATGCGGCCGGGCGGCCGCTACGCGGCAGCCGATCTCGATCGGGCGGGTGGCACGCGCCTGGTTGCGCAGCGACTCGTCGAGGGCGGCTACGCCAACGGTGATGCGATGACCGTGACGGGTCGGACCTTTGCCGAGGAAGCCGCGCTGGCCGAAGAGGCACCCGGACAGGACGTCGTGCGACCGTTGGATAACCCGATCAAGCCGACCGGTGGCCTGGTGATCCTGCACGGCTCGCTCGCGCCCGACGGCAGCGTGATCAAGGTCGCGGGTTACGACAAGGTGGAACACACCGGCCCCGCGCGGGTGTTCGACGGCGAGGAGGCCGCCATGGCCGCGGTCACCGGCCGCAAGATCAATCCGGGCGACGTAGTCGTGATCCGCTACGAGGGCCCACGCGGCGGACCCGGCATGCGCGAGATGCTCGGCGTGACGGCCGCCATCGTGGGCGAGGGCCTGGGCGAGTCGGTCGCGCTGCTCACCGATGGTCGCTTCAGCGGTGCCACCCGCGGGTTGATGGTCGGGCATGTCGCACCGGAGGCCGCGCTGGGCGGTCCGATCGCTGCCGTACGCGAAGGGGACACCATCTCGATCGACATTCGCAGTCGACGCCTCGACTTGCAGGTGGCAGCGGATGAGGTGCAGCGGAGACTGCGGGAGTGGCGCGCGCCAGCGCCTCGGTACACGTCAGGCGTATTCGCAAAATACATGGCATCGGTAACCTCGGCGGCCGAGGGGGCAGTCACCGTCGCCCGACTATGAAGCTGGGGCTCCTCGTCGAGGTCGAGGAGGGGCTCACCTGGCCACGCTGGCGAGCAGTCTTCGGCGCCGCTGAGCAGCTCGGCTTCGAATCTGTCTGGACGTCAGATCATCTGTGCTCCCCGTGGGGCGGCATGCAGCGCGGCCTGGAGGCCTGGACAGCGCTGGCGGTCGCGGCGGCGGAGACACGGCGGGTGCGTCTTGGCCCACTGGTGTCGCCGGTCACGTTCCACCAGCCAGCGATCCTCACACGCATGGCCTCGGGGCTTGCCGAGCTAAGTGGTGGGCGCTTCACGCTCGGGCTGGGGCTGGGCTGGAACCGCGCGGAGCACGATGCCTTTGGAATCCCGTTTCCGGGGGTCGCCGCGCGTGCGGAGCTGCTGCGGGCGACGGCGCGGCTGGTGCATGGTGTGCCGCTGCTTATCGGCGGCATGGGTGAGCGGTCGACGCTGCCACTGGTTGCTGAGCTCGCGGACGAGTGGAACATGACGACCGCCTCGCCGGAAGTGGTGCAGCAGCGCTCGGCGGTCCTGGCGCGGCTGTGCGGCGACATCGGGCGCAACCCGGCTGAGATTGCGCGGTCTGTCGCGGTGGGGTACCTGATCGGGCGGGACGCCGCAGGGCTGCGGGAGCGCAGCCAGCGCATGCAGGAGTGGGTGGCGCCCCTGGCGGAGGTAACGCTGGATGAGGTGCCGGCGAAGGCGAGCGCGATGGGGTGGCTGGTGGGCACCACCTCGGAGGTGGTGGAACGCATGCGGGCGCTCGAAGCCGTGGGCATCTATCGCATCATCCTTGGCCACTACGATCTCGATGACATGGACGCACTGGAGCTGGTCTCGAATCTGGCATGAAGATCGAGGGTGAGATCGCGGTCATCACGGGCGCGGCCAGCGGCATCGGTCGCGCAGCGGCGCTGGCGCTCGCGCGCCGCGGCGCCGACATTGTTCTCGCCGACATCCACGAGCAGCGGCTCAGCGAGGCTGCTGCCGAGGTCACCGCCCTCGGTCGCCGCGCCCTGGCGGTGCGCTGCGATGTTTCGGTCGATCAGGCGGTCGAAGAGTTGGCGCGGCGCGTCGAGGTCGAGATGGGACCGCCCGGCATCGTGATGAACAACGCAGGCGTGGTGCTGCGCGGGGCGCTCGAAGAGATCGACGTGGCCGATTGGCAGTGGATCATGGGTATCAACCTGTTCGGCGTGATCCGTGGTATCCGTGCCTTCCTGCCAGGCATGATCGAGCGGCGGCACGGCTACATCGTCAACACCGGCTCGGTGTCGGGGTTGGTGGCGCTGACCGGCGAGGGCGCGCCGTACATCGCATCGAAGTTCGCCGTGGTCGGATTGACCGAATCGTTGGCGTTGTACGCGCGGCCGCTGGGCATCGGCGTCTCGCTCCTGTGCCCGGGCGGAGTGCGGACGAACCTGGCCGAGACGGGCCGCTCGATCGGCATGACCCCGGAGCGGCAGCGCAGCGAGACGCGGTTGGCGCAGTCCGTTCAGGGTGGGCCTGAGCTCGAGCCGGAGGAGGTCGGCGAGATGGTCGCGGAGGCCATCGTTGCCGAACGCTTCCTGATCCTGCCTGATGAGTACGCGGGCCTGGTGCGCGAGCGTGGGCAGGACATCAACGCCTTCATCGAGCACCGACTGGCTTGACCAGCCTCCCCTCTCCCTCTGGGAGAGGGGTCGGGGGTGAGGGCTGCCGTTGAGACTGCGACCTAGCCCTCACCCTTTGATTAAACCTCTCCCAGAGGGAGAGGGAACTCAGCGGTGCGACTATTCGACGTCGACCGGGATCTCGACCGTGGTCTCGCCACCGGTCACGGTCGAGTGCGCGTAGAACCACAGCGTGTGGAGACCCTTCATGTTGTTCGGGGTGTTGACGGTGATTGTCCACGCGCCGGGCGCCATACCCGCGGCGGGCGCGGACAGCGACGCGCTACCGAGGAACATGCCGCCCTCGTTGCGGTTGTCGAGGAACACATCGACGCGATCGATGCCTACGCCCGACGTCGCGCTGTGATCCATGGCGATGCCCTGGATGACGTACGCGCCGACGTTCATGGTGGCGCCAGCGGACGGGTTCGCGACATCGAACGTGACCATCGACTGTGTGGGCGTGGTGACCGAGGTGCTCGGCATCGTCGTGCTGGTCGAGGGCGTCGTGCTGACCGGCGTGGTCGGCGTCGTGGTGACGGGCGCCGCGGGCATTGCCGAGGAGCACGTCTCGGTGATCGTCGGCACCGCGCCATTGGCCGAAGTCTCGCCGGCAACGGTCGTGCTTTCGCCGATGGCTACTGGAATGGAAATGATGAACTCCTGGCCGGTCACGCTCGAGTGCGCATAGCCGATCAGGTCATTGCCGCCGGTGATGTGCGGCAGAGTGACGGTGGTCTGGAAGCTACCGAACGTGCCGAACGGGCCAGGACCCGAGCCAGGCACGGCGGTGCCGACACTGAGGCCACCCTCATCGCGGCTGCCCAGGAAGAAGTCGACGTGGTCGATCCCGGTGCCCTGGACGGCGCGGGAATCCATCGCGATGCCTTCGATGACCAGGCCGCCCGGCTCGAGTTGGCTCCCGGGCGCTGGATTAGCGAGCTCGAAGCGCACATCGGCGCAGCTCGAAGGAGTCGTTGCAGTCTGAGCGAACGCGGGCAACGTACCCAGAATCAGGCCCGCGGCCGCTGAGGCCGGGCCGAGCAGGCGTAGAAACGCAGACATGTGGTGCTTTGTTTCTCCCTTTCTCACGGTTCCAAATCGAACGTCGAACTCCGCTGGAGCGGGTCCGCACAAAGTTAAGCGTCACCCAGCGGTGTTTTCGATGTGTCAACCACGCGTTAAAGACTTCCGGCAACGTGCGGACCTCACGTTGGCCGGTTGGGGGTCGGGGGTCGGGGGTCGGGGGTCGGGGAGCCGGACGAGCGGAAGCGGGAGGGCGCAACAGCGGGAGGCGTCGGCGTTTATACTCTCGGAACTCATGGCCAGGCCGCGCGGCATGCAATGGTTGCTCGGGCCCCTCTTGCGGGGGGTACGTACTTAGCTGTCCTCAGACTGAGTAACCGTCCAAGCCTCCCAGGTGACCAAAAGTGCACTTGGGGGGCTTTTTTCATGCGTGCGGAGCACATACCCGTGGAGCGATACGAACCGCAACATCGAGAGGCGCACTGGCAGCGCATCTGGCGCGACAGCCATATTTACGAGCCAGATCTGCGGCAGGCAGCGCAGCCCTACTACAACCTGCTGATGTTCCCGTACCCCTCAGCGGAGGGGCTGCACGTTGGCAACGTCTTCGCCTTCACCGGCGCTGACATCCACGCCCGCTTCCAGGCCATGCACGGCCACGACGTCTTCGAGCCAATCGGCTTCGACGCGTTCGGCATCCATAGTGAGAATTTCGCCATTCAGCGCGGTGAACACCCTGCCGCACTGACCGCGCGCAGCGTCGAGCGCTTCCGCACACAGCTCAACAGCATGGGGCTTCGTTTCGATTGGCGGCATGAGGTGCAGACCACCGATCCCGCGTACTACCGCTGGACCCAATGGATCTTCCTGCAGCTGTTCAAAGCGGGCCTGGCGGTGCGCAAGAAGGCGCCCGTGAACTGGTGCCCGAGCGATCGCACCGTGCTGGCCGATGAGCAGGTCATCGACGGTCGCTGCGAACGCTGCGACACGCCGGTGATCGAGCGCGAGCTGGAGCAGTGGTTCCTGCGCATCACCGCCTTCGCGGATCGACTTCTGGACAACCTGGATGACCTGGATTGGTCGGACGTGGTCAAGACGGCCCAGCGGCGCTGGATTGGCCGCGGTCGCGACGCCGACGGTAATCCCACCTACCGGCTGCGCGATTGGCTGATCTCGCGGCAGCGCTACTGGGGGTCGCCGATCCCGATCGTGTACTGCGAGCGGTGCGGCATAGTCGCGGTGCCCGAGGAGGAGCTGCCGGTATGCCTGCCGGATGTGCAGGACTGGACGCCACGACCGACTGGCTCTTCGCCGCTGGCCGATGTGCCAGCGTTTGTGGAGACGAGTTGTCCTACGTGCCGGGGACCGGCGAGGCGCGAGACGGACGTCGCCGACAACTTCCTGGACTCGGCCTGGTACTACCTGCGCTACCCCTCGTCGCACGTGGCCGACGCCCCGTTCGACGCGCGGCTGACCGCGAAATGGCTGCCGGTGAGCATGTACATCGGCGGCGCCGAGCACTCGGTGCTGCACCTGATGTACAGCCGCTTCATCTGCATGGCCCTGTACGACCTGGGCCTCGTCCCGTTCGAGGAGCCGTTCGCTCGCTTTCGCGCGCACGGGCTGCTGACGCTGAACGGCGGCAAGATGAGCAAGAGTCGCGGCAACGTCGTCAACCCCGATGCGTACGTGGAACGGTATGGCGCCGACGTGCTGCGGCTGTACCTGATGTTCATCGGCCCGTTCGACCAGGGCGGCGACTTCAGCGACCGCGGCATTGGCGGCATCGCCCGCTTCGTGCAGCGCGCGTGGCGGCTGCTGATGCAGCCGCTGGACACCAGCCACACGGACGCAGAGCGCGTCGCGCTGCATCGGCTGATCCACCAGGTTGGCGAGGACATCGCCGCGCTGCGCTACAACACGGCCATTGCGGGGCTGATGGGGTACGTGCGCGCCCGAGAGCGAGTGTTCGCGGAGGAAGCGACCGCGCTGGCAAGACTGCTGGCGCCGCTGGCGCCGCATCTGGCCGAGGAGCTGTGGGCGCGGCTCGGTCAGCCATACTCGGTGCACCAGCAGCCGTTTCCCGTGGCGGAGCCTGGCCTGCTGGTGACCGAGACGCAGCGCGTCGCGGTGCAGATCAATGGCCGCACCCGCGGCGCGATCGAGCTGGCGCTGGGGGCTAGCGAAGCCGATGCGATCTCGGCCGCGCGCGCCTTCGTGCCCGCGGCAAGCCAGGCGGCGCGCGTGGTCTACGTCGCGGGACGAGTGCTCAACTTTGTCACATCCGCCTGAGCTCGCGGGTCAACCATGTGACACTACGGAGACGAGGACCGTGATCGATGATCCACGAGGGTTGGCTGGCCGAGCGATTCGAGGGCTACCGCCCGCACCTTCGGGCGGTGGCGTACCGCATGCTCGGGTCGGTGAGCGAGGCGGACGACGCCGTGCAAGATGCGTGGCTACGGCTGAGTCGATCGGACACGGGTGACGTCGACGATCTGCGGGCGTGGCTGACGACCGTGGTCGCTCGCCTCTGCCTCAATATGCTGCGCTCGCGCAAAACGCGGCGTGAGGCGCCCCTGGAGACGCACGTTCCCGATCCGCTCGTGAGCACCTGCGAGGGGATCGATCCCGAGCACGAGATGCTCATCGGCGACTCGGTTGGCTTGGCCCTTCAGGTCGTGCTCGACACGCTCTCGCCGCCCGAGCGTCTGGCCTTTGTGCTGCACGACGTGTTCGCGATGTCGTTCGACGAAATCGCACCGATCGTCGGCCGAACGCCGACGGCGGCGAGGCAGCTCGCGAGCCGTGCCCGCCGCCGCGTCCAGGGCGCGCCCGTGCCCGACGTCGATCTTGATGGCCAATGGGCCGTCGTCGACGCCTTCCAGGCGGCGGCTCGTGCTGGTGACTTCGAACGCCTCGTTGCCGTCCTCGACCCGGACGTCGTGCTGCGCTCCGACGGCGGGGAGGCGCGTCCGGACCTGATCTCGCTGGTCCGCGGCGCGCGGGCCGTCGCCGAGCGCGCGATGAGCTTCCGGCGGTTCGCCGGAACGTCGACCAGGATCCTGGTGAACGGCATCCCGGGTAGCGTCGCCTGGGAGCCCGACGGGCGCCCGTTTGCGGTCCTCGCCATGACGGTCAGAGGCGGGAAGATCGTCCGGATCGACGTTCTGGCGGATTCAGATCGGCTCGACCAGCTAGATCTCACCGTCGTGGCTCGCTGAGCATGCGCGTCCCAATGTCGGTCACGCTGTTCAGCCCTATCTTGAAGTTCCTACTGACCGCGGGCGTCCCGCTGGGCATCAACGGGCTCATCACCATCCGCGGCCGCAAGAGCGGGCTGCCACGCACAACGCCCCTCGCGATCGTCCAGGTTTCGGGCAGGCGTTGGGTCTGGGCACCGTGGGGCGAGGTTGACTGGGTGCGCAATTTGCGCGCTGCCGGCCGCGCGACGATCACCGTGCGCCGCCGCAGCGAAGACGTCCTGGCGACCGAGCTCGATGAGACGCAGCGACTTGCCTTCTTTCGCGACGTTCTCGGTCCCCTCGCGCGCGGCATCCCGTTCGGTGTCCAGTTCATTCGGATCGTCGATGGTGTCGACCTCGCGCACCCGGTCGAAGCGGCCGAGGGTCGCCGTGTTTTCGAGCTGCACCCAGTTCGATGAAGGGGCGTACTCAGCCTCGAGCGAAGCGCCAGCGCGTGGCGCCGTGGGGCTCGGCACTGGCGACGGCGAAGGCGGTGTGAAACACAAACCGATACAGCTGCCACGGCGGTGGGCCGGCGCTGGGCGCGCTGTATGGCGCGGTGAAGGCCTGTGCCGCGGCGTCGACCTCGGCTGGCCAACCGACTTGCCGATACAGCGCCGCCGCCCGCTCCAGAGTCTGGGGGTCCGTGACCCGCGAAGCCGTGCCCTCCAGGATCACATCCATGCCGGGCAACCGCACGGCGATCGAGCACGCGGGGTTGGCGGCCAGGTTCTTCGACTTGCGGGTCCGGTCGCCGCTGACGATGAACAGGTCACCTTCGGACCACAGCGCGCCCACGCCCGTGACGTGCGGCCGGCCATCGGGCCGCGTCGTGCTCAGGAAATGGGTAACTTCTGCGCCACCCTGGTTGGCTAGCAGTGCCCGCGCGCGGCTCCAGTCCAGCGGCGCGCTACCGTAGATGTCGAGGTTGGTGACCTCGACCGGCTCGATATCGGTCATCGAGAGGCCAGTTTGCCGCCGCGGCACCCGCGAGGCAAGGCGCGGCAAGGTGTGGGCCAGGGCTGGCACGAGGAGTGCTGGCCCAATTCATCTATGTCACGCGAAACGCATAAAGATGGTGGGCCGGCGTTCCGGCCTGGGACACAGCACCCGGACGTCTGGCGCGACGACCTGAACCCCGATCTGATGAAGGGGCAGAACGTCGGCGAGGCAGGGCTGCATCCCGAGCAGCAGGCGCGTACGGCGTACGACATCAAAGAGGCCCACCGAATGCTCGAAGGCATCACCGATGATGGCCTGAAACAGATCCCGGTCCTGTGGCCTGGCGCCCGACTCGAGCAGGGCGCCGTCTATATCGACTTGCAGGACCCGCATCGGCGCGAGTTCAAGGCGACTGGCGATATGCAGGCCAGCTCCGACAACTGGTACGTGCCGAAGGACTCGGTCGACTACCAGCTGTGGAACCGCCTGATCGGCATCCAGAACCCCGATCGGTTGTACGAGGCGCCGCCGGTGGAGGACCGCCAGGCAGGACGCTAAAGGCGCCCGGTCACTATCAGCGGATCAGCCCGTAGGCCGCCAGCTGGGCGTGGGCATCGGGCGCGGCCGTTGCGAAGCCGCGTTGCTCTGACACCCACGCGATCAGCTCGCGAACACCATCCGCGAACGCGAGCCGCGGCTCGTAGCCGAGCACATCGCGAATGCGAGAAATATCGGCGAAGCAATGGCGGATGTCGCCCGCGCGGAACTGGCGGGTGATCTCGGGTTGTGCCTCGAAGTGCAAGGCCTGCGCAAGCAGCGACGCGACCTCGAGGACCGTGGTCGGCTGACCCGTGCCAACGTTGAACACCTGGTAGTCCGCTGCGGGGCTACCCATCGCCAACAGGCAGGCTTGCACGATGTCGCTGACATGGACAAAGTCGCGCATCTGCAGCCCATCCTCATAGATGACCGGCGCCTGGCCCTCGAGCATGCGCCCGCAGAAGATCGCCGCTGCGCCCGTATAGGGGTTGGACAGGGCCTGTCGCGAGCCGTAGATATTGAAGAATCGCAACGCGACCGCCGGCAGGTCGTAGGCGTACCCGAACGCGAGTGCCATCTCCTCGTGGTCGCGTTTGTTGATCGCGTAAATCGAGGTGGGATACAGCGGCTTGTCCTCGTCGGTCGGCGCCGCTATGAGGGAGGCGTGGCAACGCGGGCAGTGCGGCTCCCAATCGCCCGACTGCAACTGCGCCGCCGGTCGCAGTCGGGGCGCGACACGGCCGCAGCTCGTGCAGGTGTAGGCGCCTTCGCCGTAGATCGACATCGACGAGGCGACCAGCAGCTTGCGCAAGCGCCCGCGGTGCTCCGCCAGCACTTCGAGCAGCGAGGCCATACCCATCGCATTGACGTCCGTGTAGCGGCGCACCTGATACATGCTCTGGCCAACGCCGACCATCGCCGCCAGGTGAAACACGACGTCGACATCCCGGGCCAGCGGTGCGAGCGCGCCCGGGTCGCGGATGTCGCCGCGCACCAGACGATGGGCCGGATCGAGATACGCGGGCCGCTCGAGGGTCCCGTGGACCTGCGGTTCGAGGTTGTCGAACAGCACGACCTCATGGCCCGCCGCGGCGAGCGCATCGGCCAAATGCGAGCCGACGAAGCCGGCCCCGCCGGTGATCAAGATGCGCTCGCTCATGCGGGGCTGCTCCGCCGAGTCGCGCGAACCAGGACCGCCTCGAGGTCGGCCGCGCGCCGCGCGTAGGTGTGGTCACGCAGAGCGCGGGTGCGCGCGGCAGCGCCAATCGCTTGTGCCTGTCCTGGCGTGGTTGCGCGAACGATCTCGACGATCTCATCAGCCGAGGCAGCCACCAGGATTTCGTGGTCAGGCTCGAAGAAGGCCTCCATTCCGCGCCAGACATCGGTCACGATGCAGCTGCCGCAGGCGGCGGCTTCGAACAGACGTGTGGACGGGCTGAAGCTGGTTGCGGCCGCGCCGGCGTGATTGATGCTCAGCACCAGGCGCGCCGAGCAGTTCCAGGCGAGCTGCTCGGCAGCCGGCACGTCGCCGACATAGCGCACGATCTCGGGCAGCTGGCTTGCATCCCAGCCGTTGCCGCCGACGACGAACGTGCGCTCAGGCGCGAGCTCGGCGGCGCGAATCAGGAGATCGAGCAGGTGCCGCTCGCGATCGAGGTCGACGTCGTCCATGACCAGCAGATCGCACACGCGATCGGGCTGCGAAGGCACGTGGTGGTACTGCTCGGGGTCCACGGCGTTGTACACGACATGCGCCTGGCGGGCGCCGAGCTCGGTGTACGCGGACTGCACTGGCGGTCCGCCACCGTTGAGCAAGATCAGGTCGTAGCGCGGAATGAGCGCGCGAAACATGCCCGGCGTGTCGGGCGGCTCGGTGAGGGCCGAGGCCAGCGTCCGCGGGGCATCGACGTCCCAGAAGGCCACCAGGGTGCCGGGTGCGCGCACGTCGAGCACGCCCTCAGCAAGCTCCGCATCCCAACCACCAATGCCACCGCACGTGGCGACCAGGTCAGCACCGCGGGCGTTCTCCAGCTCAGACGCCAGCTCGTTCGAGCTGTGGCAGACCCGCGCCTCGGCGTACGGTGGGTCTTCGGGGAGGTCGCCATAGTGCTCGCGATCGTGGCGATTGGCCTCGACCAGGACGATCTGATGGCCGCGCTCGTGCATGGCGCGGCAGATGCCGCGATAGTAGGTGGCGGTGCTCGTATGGGACGTCGAGACCAGGCCGGAGCCGAACAGGACCAGCTTCATTGTTGGCCGCCCTCGGTTGAGGGCGGCTGTGACCGACCGTGGTTGAGCTCAGCAAAGAAGCGCTGCAGCTCACCCTCGGGCACGCGATAGCCGAGCTTGGTGCCGCCCGGGCGGAAGCCACGCAGCCGCCCCTGGCGCAGCCACCTGCGGACGGTCTCTGGCGACGCGCGGAGGCGCTCGGCTACTTCGCGAACGGTGAGTAAGCGTTGCTCGGTCATGCGTTCTATCGGGTCGTGTGGAAGCACGCTACAGGGGGGTGGAAGTCGCCGCAAGTTGCCTGGTTGGCGTGATGGGACGTGGCGTCCGCCGATCGGGGAGCCGACCATGCTGTGTCACACCGGTGTTGGCGCTGCCGGATCCGGCGTACCGCTCTCTTTGAGCCACGCCGCGAACAGGCCCAGCGCCGCGGCGAGGTACAGCGCGCCGCCTGGGATCCACATGATCAACCCCGCGAGCTGCTGGTCCTCCCGCGGCGATAACCCCCATGCCGCGGTCGTGCTAAGGTGCGCCGTGTACCACGTCCCACTCGCGAACGTGAGCAGCGCGCCGAGCAGCGTGCTTTGGAGTGCCATGCCGAACACGTACAGCACACCTGCGCCTCGCCCCGCGCGGCCGCTGCTCAGTAACACCCACCAGAACAGGACCGCCGGACCCAGAAAGCTCACGTGCTCGAGCCCATGCACGACCGGCTCGGCAACGGCGGCGTCGTACAGCCGCGGGGCATGCCACGCCCACAGCGCCACGCTATGCACCGCGAATGCTGCCGGGGGTGTCGTGAGCGGGTGCAGCCGCCGCAATTCGCGCAGACCCTGGCGTGATGACTCGGGCAAGGCCCAGGCGAACGCTACCAACGGCAGCCCCAGCACGAGCAGTGGCGGCGCCACCAGCAGCAGCAACAGGTGTTGCGCCATATGTGCGCTGAACAGGGCCGCGGCGACCTCGTCCAGGGGCGTAATGAGGGTCCCGAGCAGAATGACGAGTCCGCCAGCAAAACAGACGGCCTGCCATAGTCGAATGCCGCGGCCGCGCCCCGCGTTGTGCCAGAGCGCCTGCAGCCCGCGCCCGTAGAGCCATGCGGAGATGACGCAGCCGCCAATAACCAGCACGGGCTCAGCATGGCACAGGCCCGCGTTTTTGCGCGTATTCCTGGCGCCTGCGCAGCGTTAGATTAGTGGCCCATGTTGCCGTTGCAGCCGACGCCGCTGGTTGGCCGCGACAGTGAGCTGGAGTGGGCGCGGCAGCAGCTGCGGTCGCCAAACGTGCGGCTGCTCACCATCACTGGCACAGCTGGCGCGGGCAAAACGCGACTCGCAATCGCACTCGCCGCGAGCATCGGCGCGCGAGCCTTTGCCGACCTCGCGGCGATCCGCGATCCCGATCTGGTGCTGCCCGCCATCGCGCGCGCGCTCGGGTTGCGGGAACAGCGCGGCGAGCCCGCGCGAACGCGATTGGTGCGCCACATCCGCGATCGTCGGATGCTGTTGATTCTGGACAACCTCGAGCAGGTGCTCGACGCCGCGCCCGCGATTGCGGACCTGCTCACGGCATGCGCCAATCTCACGCTCGTGGTCACCAGCCGCGCGCCACTGCGGCTGCGCTGGGAGCACGTCTTGCCGACCGCTCCGTTGGCGGTGCCAGATCCGCTGCATCTGCCCCGGCTGCACGAGCTGCGCGAGGTGCCCGCGGTCGCGCTGTATCTCCTGCGCGCACGCGCGGTGCACCCGAGCTTCGAGCTGACCGCGGCGAACGCACACAACGTGGCCGAGCTGTGCGTTCGCCTCGACGGATTGCCGCTGGCAATCGAGCTGGCGGCGGCGCGTAGCGACGTCGCGACGCCCCGCGAAGTCCTGCACCAATTGGCGTCACTGGGCGAGGGGCCACGCGACTTGCCGGCGCGACACCAGAGCCTGCGAGCGGCGTTTGACTGGAGCTACGACCTGCTCGACCCTTCGAGCGCGGCGCTGTTTCGCCGACTAGCCGTATTTGTCGGGGGCGTCGCGCCCGATGTTGTGGCGAGCGCGGGTGGCGACAACACCGTGAGCACGCTGGTACGGCACAGCCTGCTGCGGCGCGAAGTCGGCGACAACGGCGAGGCACGTTTCCGCATGCTCGAAACCGTGCGCAGCTACGCCCTGGAACGGCTGGAGCAGGCGGGCGAGCGCGAATCGGCCGCGCGCAGTCACGCCGAGTACATGCTCCGACTGGCCGAAGAGACAGCGCCGGCGTTGTTCGGGCCGCGGCAGGCCGCCTCGCTCGAGCGGCTCGAACGCGAGCACGACAACCTCGCCGCGGCGCTGCGGTGGACCCTCGAATCGGGTGAGATCGGCTGGGGCTTGCGGCTGGCGAAGTCGCTGTGGCGGTTCTGCTGGCTGCACGGCCACCTGAGCGAGGGCATGACATGGCTGGATAACGTGGTGGCGGGTTCGGTCAGCGTCGAGGGCGATCTGCTTCCGCTGCGCGCGGCAGTGCTCAACGGCACCGGAGTGCTCGCGCATGTGCTGGGCGCCTACGACCGCGCTGCCGCGCTGCTTGCCGAGAGTCTCGAGCTGTCGCGGCAACTTGGATCTGACTCGGGCATCGCCGCGGCACTGCACAACCTCGGTGCGCTGGCGCGCGAGCAGGGCGACTGGCAGCGTGCATACGCCGCGTACGCCGACAGCCTCGCGCTCGAACGGCGGGCTGGCAGTCGGTGGGGGATCGCCACCTCGCTCACGAACCTGGGTGCGCTCGCGCACGATCGTGGTGATGATCGCGAGGCGGAGACGCTGCTCGAGGAAGCCGTGGCTCTGATGCGCGAGGAAGGCGATCGCCGCGGCATCGCCTCGGCGTTGCACAACCTGGCGGCGGTGGCCCGCGAAACAGGCGACTGGCCGAGGGCAGCCGTGCTGCACGACGAGAGTCTGGCGCTGTGGCGCGAGTTGGGTGATCGATGGGGGATGGCTGTGAGCCTGCACGATCTCGCGCGGGTGCGGCAGCACCTCGGCTCACAGCAGCTGGCGGCACAGCTGCTCGATGAAGCGCTCGGCGTGTTCGAGGAGCTGGGTGTGCGGCAGGGCATCGCCACGTGTCTGGAGGCACTGGCCGAGGTGGTTTCGGCGCGGGGTGAATCGGGGAGTGCGGTGCGCTTGCTGGCGGCGGCCGAGGCCCTGCGCGAGGCGACGCACGCGCCGCTGGCGCCGCGCGACCGGCCGACACATGCGCGGCTGGTGCAGCACGTTCGCAGCGCGATGACGCCCGCGGCCTGGCGAGCCGCATGGCGGGCTGGTCGAGCGTTGTCGCTCGATGCCGCGATCGGCGAAGCGCGGCTGGCGGCGCAGGTGCGCGGCGACATCCCGGCTGGCGCCCGAGCAGTGCTTACGGCACGCGAATGGGACGTCGTCTTACTGATTGCCGAGGGACTGACCAACCGCCAGATCGCCGAGCGACTGGTGATCTCCGAACGCACCGCCGACCGCCACGTGAGCAACATCCTGGACAGGCTCGGATTGACCAGTAGGGCGCAAGTCGTTGCGTGGGCAGCCGCGCGACCGCGCACTGTGGGTACATGAAGATGGGCCCTTTCACCCATGCCTGGGTACCTCGGCGGCGCGACGCTCGATCGTATGCTGCCGCGGCTTCTCCTCGCGCTCATGCTCCTGCTGACGGGGTGCGTTCCCGCCCGCCCCACTGCTCCTGCTGAATCCATAGCGCCGCCCTCGGGCGCAGCAGCCGCGCCGGCGGTTGCGCCACTCGCGATCACGGCGGTGGTGCCAGAACCGAATGCATCGGCAGTCCTGTTCGACTCGCCGATCTTCGTGCAGTTCAACCACGCGGTCGTGCCGCTGACGGGACCCGAGCGGCCAGCCACACTTGCGCCTCTCACGATCGAGCCCGCGGTTGATGGCCGTGGTCGATGGCTGAACACCGGCCTGTACACGTTCAAACCGAGTAGCGGCTGGGCGGCAGCAACGATGTATCACGTGAGCTTGCCCGCCACCGTCGGCGACGTTCGCGGCGGCAAGCTCGCCAGCGAATACTCCTGGACCTTCGCGACCCAGGCCGTGAGTGTGGCGTCGACCGAGCCTGCGCGCGGGGCGCGATTGGTCGACCCGGGCGCACCCGTGCGCGTGGTCTTCGATCGCCCCCTCGACGCGACGCTGGTCCACTTTGGCCTGCAGCCGCCGGTGGCCGGCACAACCGAGTGGGCCGATGGTCGCACGCTGGTCTTTCGGCCTGACCTACCGCTGGCGCCGGAGGTCGAATACGAGGCACGGGTGGAGCTGGTTGGCGGGAGTCCGTTCGATTGGCGGTTCACGGTGGCGCCGTCGCCGCGTGTCGTGCGCAGTGTGCCAGCCCCCAGCGCTGAGGCCGAACCGCCGCTGGCTGGTCAGGTCGAGCTGTACTTCAGCAGCCCGATGGATCAAAACGATGTCCGCGCGAAACTCGAGATCGAGCCGAAGCTGGACTACGCACCGTATTTGAGCTGGCAGGCCGACGGTCTCCGCGTCACGCTGGGCGCGGGCCAGCTCAAAGGCTCGACCACGTACACGGTGCGTCTACCAGCGGGTGTGCTCGATCAGTTTGGGCGACCCCTCGCGGAGGCGTTCCAGGTCAGCTTCACGACCGGCGTGACCGCGGCTGCGCAGCCGACGCGGCCGTTCATATACCTGGTGAGCCCAGGCCCGCTCGGCACGTACGACGCCTACGAGCAGCCGCGGGCGCTGGTGCGATCCCTGAACGTGAGCGGTCTCAGCTATCGGCTCGAGGCGGTGGACGAGCCCGCCGTCATCGCCTCGCTCAATGACCGGTATGGCAACACTCCGCCGAGCGGCCGCCTCGTCCGGCAAGGCACGGTCGACGTCGACGCACCGCCAAACACGCTGGCGCTGACGTCGATTGACCTTGGCGCACTGTCGCCTGGGTATTACCGCTTGCGGGTCGATGCACGCGAGCTGGTGAGCGCGCAGGACCGCATCGTGATCGTCACTCGTACCGCGCTGACGGTCAAAGAGAGTGCCAAGCAGGTTCTGGCCTGGGCGATGGACCTGCGCACCGGACAGCCCGTGGCGAATCGTGTGGTGCGCGTGTTTCGTGACGGAGCGCCAGCAGAGGTGGCAACGGGGCTGACCGGCGCCGATGGCACCGTCGTCATCGACAAGCTGCCGGCCCGCACGCCGAATACGCAGAAGTTTGGCTACACGTCACCGACCGTGGTGGTGCTCGACCGTCCGGAAGACACCGCCATGGCGTCCACCATCGTCGGCGGCTGGTGGGCGCCGGCTGCGCAGGACTACCTGGCATACCTGTACACGGATCGACCGATCTATCGGCCGGGCCAGGTCGTGCACGCAAAGGGCATCGTGCGCGCAGACGCGGACGCTCAGTACAGCTTGCCGCCAGCTGACCCCGCGCCCACCTGGGAGGTGCACGACAGCCAGGGTCGCCTGATCGCATCGGGCAACGCCGCCCTGACCGACGTGGGAACCTTCGTCGTCGACGTCACACTTGGCGAACAGGCGGCAGTCGGCACCTACCGCGTGCAGGTGAAGCTCGGTACGACCGCGCTGAGCTCGAGCAGCTTTCGTGTCGCGGAGTATGTGCGACCGCGGTTCGAGGTGGCGCTGGACAAGGTCGAGGCCGTGATCGCGGGCGATCCGCTGAAGCAGAGCATCCGTGCCGCCTACTACTTCGGCATGCCCGTAGCCAATGCCGAGGTGCACTGGCAGGTCAGTGCCACGCCGTTTGCGTTCACATGGCCGGCTGACCCGAGATTCCAGTTCGGTGACACGGACGGCATGCGCCGCGGGCAGCAGGCGCCAGCGTTGGACGCGCCGCACTCGGAGGGCAAAGGCGCGACCGACGGCGACGGACGGTTTACGATCGACGTCCCATCGAACGTGGATCAAGATTCGACCAGCCAGCGGTTCACCATCGAGGCCACCGTCACCGATTCCGATCGTGGGGAGGTCAGCAACCGAGCCTCCGTGGTCGTGCACAAGGCCGATGTGTACCTCGGGCTGAAGCCGCGTACCTATGTCGGAAGCGCCGGTCGACCGCAGCGGATCGAGCTGATCGCGTTGGATCGCGACGGCCAGCCAGTGCCGGACGTAGCCGTACAGGCCCGGATCGTCAAACGCCGCTGGATCAACGTTCGCGAGCGCACGCCAGCAGGCGAGTTGCGCTGGCTGTCACGTCCGGAAGACGAACCCGTCGACGGCAGCGATCTGCGCTCGGGAGCCGACGGTCGAACCGACCTGGTGTTTACGCCGTCTGACGGTGGTGAGTACCGCGTCGTGGTCGAGGGCACCGACGCGGCTGGCAAGTTGGCGCACACCGCGCTCAGCGTGTGGGTCACCGCTCCTGGAGTAGCGCCGTGGCGCATCGCGGAGGACTCGAAGTTGGAGCTCCAGGCCGACGCGACTGGCTACAGCCCGGGCGATGTCGCGCATGTGATCGTGCCGTCACCCGTTGCCGACGCGACTGCCCTGGTCAGCATCGAACGCGGGAATCTGATCTCGCACCATGTGCAGCGGTTGACTGGCAATAGCGGCGTGCTCGACATCCCGATCGAGGACGGCTACGCGCCCAACGTGTTCGTGTCGGTCGCGCTGTTCAAGAGTGGAGAGTCAGCGCGCCTTCTGACCGGCAGCGTCGATCTGCCGGTCACCGCGCCCGAGCGGCAACTGCAGGTCAGCCTCACGCCTGACCGCCAGCGGCTCGGTCCAGGAGAGACTCTGCACCTGACAGTCGAAACCCGCGATGCGGATGGCGTCGGCGTCGCGGCGGAGGTGTCGTTGGCAGTGGTTGATGCCGCGGTCCTCGCGCTGGCCGAATCCCGCACCGATCCGCTCGCCGCGTTCTGGCGGCGTCGACCGCTCGGCGTCCTCACCGGCGGCAGCCTGGCCGTGTCGATCGATCGGCTCAATGAGGTGACTGGCCGCAAAGGCGGTGGGGGTGGCGAGCAGGGCAGCGTGCGGCAGGACTTCCCCGAGACCGCGTTCTGGGCGCCAGGCATTCGAACTGACGCGAGTGGCCAGTCCACGGTCGACATCAAGCTGCCAGACAACCTGACGACGTGGCGGCTGACCGCGGTTGGCGTGACCGGCGACACCCGCCTGGGGACTGGCTTCTCGGACGTAGTCACGGCGAAGCCGGTGCTGGTGCGTCCGCTCGCGCCGCGCTTCCTGGTGGGTGGGGATACGGTGACCATCGGCGCCGCCGTCCACAACACGACGCCGAATACTCAGGAGGTCGCGGTCGGACTACAGGCGACCGGCGTGGCGCTGCGCAGCGACTCGGTACGCACGGTGACAGTGCCCGCGGGCGGCCAGACGCGCGTCGAATGGCAGGTCGGCTCCGCCGTCGGGCAGGGCGGCTCGGCGACACTGCGCTTCGACGCGTCCGCGGCGGCGGGCTCCGATGCCGTCCAGATGCGGCTGCCACTGCTGGCGTGGACCGCGCCGCAGGTGGTCGAGACCGCTGGTGAGGTGGCAGCCGGCGATACCACGACCGAGCTTGTCGAGGTGCCGAGCTATGCGGATCCGCGCCAGGGTGAGCTGCGCATCGACGTCGCTCCCTCACTTGCCGCCGCGATGAAGTACAGCCTGCGCATGGTCGAGGAGTACCCCTACGAGTGCGTCGAACAGACGGTGAGCCGGTTCCTGCCGCGACTGGCGCTGGCGCGGGCAATCGCTGGGTTCGGGCTCGACGATCCGCTCTCGTTGCGCGGCCGACTGCCGGGGCTGGTGAGCCGTTCGATCCAACGCATTTACGGCTACCAGCACCAGGACGGTGGTTGGGGCTGGTGGCAGGGGGACACCTCGCAGCCGTACCTCACCGCCTACGCCTTGTTCGGTCTGCTGGAAGCACGGCGGGCGGGCTCGATCGTCGACAACGGCGTCGTCGGTCGCGGCGCCAATTTTCTTCGGGGGTGGTTGAACAGCGATCCGGGCATCTACGGACTCGATGTGCGCGCCTACGTGCTGTATGTGCTCGGCGAGCTCGGCACGCCGGATCGGGCGCGGCTCTCATCGTTGTTCGACCGGCGGGCCGACCTCGGCATCAATGGCCGGGCGTATCTCATCCTGGCCATGGCGCGCGCGGATGCCGCGGACACCCGAACCGGTGGACTGTTGGCCGACCTGACCGCGGCGGCTGTGGTTTCGTCGACCGGCAGCCATTGGGAGGAGCGCGCCAGCGTACCCATCGCCTGGAACATGGCTACCACCGTGCGCACGACCGCCGCCGTCCTGGATGCGCTGATCCGTGTTCGGCCCGACCATCCGCTGGTGCCTTCGACGGTGCGCTGGCTGATGTCGACGCGGCGTGATGGAGCCTGGGAGACCACCCACGACACCGCCCAGAGTCTGCTTGCGTTGACCGATTACCTCGCGAGCAGCGGCGATCTCGATGGCTCGTTCGGCTGGCAGCTGGCGGTGAATGGCCAGCAACGCGGGGCGGGCGCTGTGTCCGATGTCAGGAGCAGCACGGGCTCCATCCCGATCGCGGTGCCGAGGCTGGACCTCAACGTGGGCGCCAACCAGGTCGATCTGAGTCGTGGTGGCGGTCCGGGCCGCCTGTATTACACGTTGCAGCTGCAGTCGTATGGCCCGGCGGAGGACACCACCGCCGAGAGTCATGGACTGAGCGTTGGTCGGGAGTACCTGGCTGTGGATGGCACACCGTTGGGACAAGTGCGGGTTGGCGATCTCGTCCTGGTGAAGCTGACCCTGCTCGCGCCTACCACGCTCACGCACCTCGTGCTCGAGGATCCGCTGCCCGCGGGCCTCGAGCCAGTCGATACGACACTCAATACCACCAGCCGGATGCTGCAGCGCGCTGTCGGCGAAGCGAGCAAGAAGCGCGGCTGGTTCTGGTCACAGACACAGATGCGCGACGACCGGGTTGCGCTGTTCGCGACCGTTGTGCCACGTGGCACCTACGAATACGCCTATCTGGCGCGGGCGGGTGTTGCTGGCGAGTTTCGGGTGTTGCCGACCAAGGGCTTCCAGCAGTACTTCCCGTCGGTAGAAGCTCATACCGACGGTTCGCGGCTGACCGTGCTGCCGTGAAGAGGGGCGTCCTTGGTTCGTTGATGGCGCTGGCAGTGCTGGTGCCCTGGTTGTGGCCGGTTCCTTCGCCTTCGGAGATGCCGCCGCTCGGGATGCAGATCCTCGATCGACAGGGTCGGCTGCTGTACCAGGCATTGGACCCGCTGCGCGGCGGGTCGCGCCCGGTGAACCTGGACGAGATGGCACCCACCGTTGTGGCGGCGACGATCGCGGTCGAGGACGCGTCGTTCTGGACCAATCCCGGGCTGGATGTGCTGGCGACCGTTCGCGCGCTCGCGCAGAACGTTCGGGCGGGCGACGTCGTCGCGGGCGGCTCGACCATCACCCAGCAACTGGCGCGGCTGCGCTATCTGCCGCCCGCGGAGCGCGCCGAACGCTCGCTGCAGCGCAAGCTGGTGGAGGCGTGGCTGGCGCTGCGACTCACTGGCGCGCTGGGCAAGCAGCACGTGCTCGAGGCCTACCTCAACAGCGCGCCGTTCGGGAACCTGTCGACCGGCGTGGAGGCCGCGGCGTGGACCTACTTCGGCAAGCCGGCGCGCGAGCTGTCGTTGGCAGAGTCCGCGCTTCTGGCCGGGCTGCCGCAGTCGCCCAGTGACTACGACCCGTTCACCCATTTCGATGCCGCGCGGGCTCGGCAGCGCACCGTTCTGGACCTGATGGTCCGCCATGGCTTCGTGTCTTCAACGGAGTCCGCCCGCGCTGCCACTGAAGAGCTGCGGCTGAACGATCGCCCCCATCCGCTGACCGCGGGGCACTTTGTCGATCTCGTGCGGTTGGTCGCCCCGGCGGGGGCCGTGCGGGTGTGGACCACACTCGACGCCGACCTGCAGTCGTTCGCCGAACGGGAGACGCAGCGACAGGTCGATCGCCTGGCAGAGCACGACGTCGGCAACGCGGCTGTCGTGGTGCTCGATGTTGCGACTGGCGAAGTGCGCGCGATGGTCGGTGGAGTCGACTATTTCGATCCCGATCGACCAGCCGCTCAGGTGAACATGGCCGTCACGCCACGCCAACCGGGGTCGGCGTTCAAACCACTGCTGTACGCCGCTGCCCTGGAATCTGGCCGGATCAGCCTCGCCAGCGTGTTGCGCGATGAGCGCACGGTGTTCCTCACCCGTCTGGGCGAGCGGTACGTCCCCGAGAACTACGATCGCCAGTTCCACGGTCAGACGCCACTCCGCGTCGCACTGGCCAGCTCGTTCAACGTACCCGCGGTGCAGGTGCTGAACGAGATCGGGGTTGAACCGGTGCTTATCCTCGCAGGTGAGCTCGGCGTGGGGCTCGATCCCGGCTCGGATCTCAGTCTGGCGTTGGGCGCGGCCGAGGTGCCACTGCTGGATCTCACGGCCGCTTATGGCGCGCTGGCCAGTGGTGGTCTGGCTCGCGAGCCGCTGCTGATCTCGCGGGCCGAGGATGCGCAGGGCCGCTCGCTGGTCGATCCACGGCCGTCGGTTGCCCGACGGGTGCTCAGCCCGGAGACGGCGTGGCTCCTGGACGATGTGTTGAGCGATGACGCCGCCCGCGCACCGGGGTTCGGTCGTGACAGCGTGCTGCACGTTGCTGGACAGCATGTCGCGGTGAAGACCGGCACCACTTCGGACTTTCGCGACAACTGGACGGTTGGGTTCACGGCGGATGTCGTGGTGGGTGTCTGGGTCGGTAATCCCGACAACCGGCCGATGCGCGACGTCTCGGGCGTGAGCGGCGCGGCGCCCCTGTGGCGCGATGTGCTCACCGCCACGCTCGACGCCAGTTCCGCGACTGCGCCCGCGCCGCCGCCGGACTTGCGACAGGTCGAATTGTGCGCTCTCAGCGAACAGATTGCGGATGCATCGTGCGCCGCGCATCGGCTGGAATGGCTGCCCGCGTCTATCTTGTTGCAGCAGCCGGACCCGGCGCCGCGCGTTCGCATTCTCTACCCCGACGCGGGATCTGTCCTCGTACCCGATCCTCTCGTTCCCTCGGCGGTGCCCATCGAAGTCGAGGTAGCGCCAGGCGCTGGCTCGATCGATGTGCTCGTGGATGATCGGCGCGTGGGCGTGTGCGCTTCGACCTGTGTCCTGGCCGCGCCTGTCACGCCAGGAACGCATGTGATCCGCGCGGCAGGCGAGAGCGTCAGATTCGAGGTAGTACCATCAGGTCGGGAGTCGTCGCTGTGACCATCACCCTCGATCTGAGCCTCACCGAGCGCGCGCCGATGACGGCGCGTCGCCTGTCCGAGGCAGCCATTGAGTTCCTCGGCTCGCTGAACGAAAACCAGTATCGCGCCGCCACGCTGCCCTTCGGCGACGACCGACGCTACATCTGGGACTACCGTCCACCCGAGAGCACGCCCCGCAATGGTCTGCGGCTGATCAACATGAACCGCGAGCAGCAGCAGAAGGCGCTCGCGGTGCTCGACATCGGGCTGAGCACGCGGGGTGCGCACCAGGTGCGGCAGATTATCGACCTCGAGGTGCCCTTGCTCGAGCAGGAGCGCATGGAGGGTCGCATTACGCCGTTCATTCGCCACCCGGAGCACTACTCGTTCTGTGTGTTCGGCGATCCGCGGGGCAAGCTGCCTTGGGCGTGGCACGTGGCTGGCCACCATGTGGCCTTGCACTTCACGGTTGTCGACGGCGATCGCATCGCGTCGGCACCGCTGTTCTTCGGCGCCAATCCTTCGCAGGTGCGGCATGGCCCTTCGGCCGGCCAGCGCGCGCTACCCGAGGAGGAGGACGTGCCGCGCTCGCTGGTGCGCAGTTTGCCGGCGGTCCAGCGGTCTGTGGCGATCGTGAATAGCGTGGCCTTCCCCGACATCATTACCGACAAGAATCGCGTGGCTAATCCGTTTGGGCCGCCGCGCGGGCTGGCCTACGCAGACATGACTGGCGAACATCGCGCACGTCTGGTGTCGCTGATCCGTCACTACGTCGATCGAACGTCTGATGAGTTGAGCGCGTACACGTGGGGCAAGATCGAGCGGGCCGGCTTCGAGCCGATCACGTTCGCCTGGGCCGGCGGCGAAGAGCCGGGCCAGGGCCACTACTACGCAATCAAAGGCCCGACGTTCCTCATCGAGTACGACAACACACAGAACGGCGCCAACCACATCCACTCCGTCCTGCGCGACCTGACCGGCGACTGGGGCGAAGATCTGCTGCTCACGCACTACCAGGAAGCTCACACGCACCGAACCTCATAGGGGCACGGAGTGTGATCCAGTCGGGGGGCGCGAGCGTAGACCTGGACGAGAAGCGCACTCGCTTCTGAAAATGGTGTGCTGAGGTAGGTACAGATGATGTCTCGTTCGCTGGCTGTGAAGCTCTCGCTCGCTCTGGGCGTTGCGTATTTGCTCGTGGGTGTGCTCGGGTTCATTCCGGGCGTGACCGTGCCCAATGGCGCGGCGCCTGGGCAGGGGTTGCTGCTCGGCATCTTCGCCGTGAACACCATCCACAATCTGGCGCACCTGATCCTTGGCGCGGCCCTGGTGTGGGCCGCGACCTCGGGTGACAACCTCCGCATGGTCAACCGCGTGCTGGCCGTCGTGTTCGCCGTCCTGATCGTGGGCAGCCTGGTGGCGCCCCTCGTCGAGGGCGTGGCCATCAACCCGCCAGACACCGGCCTGCACCTGGTCAGCCTGCTGGTGACCGCCGCGATCGGCTGGATGAGCGCGCGCCGCGCCATGGCGACCGCCTGACGCCAGCGTCTTACACGCCGATGGGCGGCAGCCCAAGCGCAGTCACCGCGTTGTTGACCGCGCGCAGCGGCTGGTCGAGTACATCGGCCAGCCGTTTTTGCTGCTCTTTCAACTGCGCTTCGAGCATCGCGTAGACCTCGCGTGCGCCCTGGGTGGGGGCGGCATCGGCCTCGTCGATCATCCCACTGAGCGACTCGAACTTCTCCTTTACCCGACTGGTCCCCGGCCGCGGCTTGTCCGAGGTCAGGTTGATCAGCTCACCTTCGGCCGCCTTGAGCTGGTCGTTGAACGACTGTGCGGCATCGCGCAGCGCGCGATCGTCGGAGCGTTTGGTCCACGCCTCCACTTGCTCGCGCACTCGCTGGATGTCGTTCAAGAGCGTGTTCACCTCAGACAGGCGGTCGCGGACCGACACCTTCATCGCGAGCTGCGCCTCCAGATCGGCCTGGCTCACGGAAAGCCGCGGATCGCGCAGGAAGCTGAACGTCTGTGTGTAGGTCTCCGAGCCCACCGCCAGGCGAACCTGGAAGGAGCCTGGGATCGCCCGCGGCGGCACCCCACCCTCGAGGGCTTCTTCGCGCGAGGACTTGACGCGTTGCTTCTCGAGCTTCGTCGGCTTGGCGTAGCGACCGTCCCACACGAAGCGATTCATGCCCGCCTCGGCCGTGGCCCATGGGCCTTGATCTTCGGTAGGCTCGGGCTCGCTGGCGGCTTCCTCCTCCGCCGTGGCCACCTGCACGTCACCGGACGAGGGCGCTTCGGCGAGTTCTTTTTCGCGCTTGGTCGAGTAGGCGCGAATCTCGTTGCCCTGCTCGTCCAGGATCGTGAGCACCACGCCATCGGCCGGCTTGTCGGCCAGCCAGTAATGGATGACCACGCCATCCGGTGGGTTCTGACCCGCGTCGTAGAACTGCTCCGTCTTGGCGCCGCTCGCGGCCTCGGTCGGCTTGTAGCCAACTGTGAGCGGCCCGGTCATCTTGTAGTTGACGAAGACGGGCGACTTGCGGTCGAACGCGCGCCCACCTATGCGCCAGCGGACCGTGTCGCGTGGCTTGAACAGGTGCGCCTTCTCGAGCGCGACCGCATCCTGCAGCTGGTGCAGCGGGGTGATGTCGTCGAGGATCCAGAACGAGCGGCCGTGGCTCGCTGCTACCAGGTCGGTTCCTTTCACCACCAGGTCCCAGATCGGCGTGATGGGCAGGTTTGTTTCGAGCCGGTTCCAGCTCACACCGTCGTCGAACGACACGTAGACCCCTGACTCCGTGCCGCAATACAGCAGGCCCCGCCGCGCTGGGTCTTCGCGGATGACCCGCGTGAACTCGTGGTCGGGGATCCCGCCGGTGATGCGGGCCCAGGTCTGACCGTAGTCGTTGGTGCGGTACAGGTACGGCCGCAGATCGTCGGACTTGTAGCACGTCGCCGCGACGTAGGCCGTGGCCGCATCGTGTGGCGAAGGCTCGATGATGTTGATCATCGCCCACTCGGGCATGTCGGGCGGGGTGACGTTCGACCAGTTCTGGCAGTTGTCGCGCGAGATGTGGATCAACCCATCGTCCGAGCCAGCCCAGAACACGCCCGCTTCGTGCGGCGACTCGCGGAACGCAAAGATCGTGCAGTAGATCTCGGCACCGCTGTTGTCGGCGGTAATTGGGCCACCCGAGGGGCCTAGTTTGCTCGCGTCGATGCGGGTGAGGTCCGGGCTCACCACGGCCCACGAGGCTCCGTCATCGGTCGAGCGGTGGACGACGTTCGAGCAGATGTACAGCGTGTTGTCCTCGTGCACGGAGAACTCGACCGGGAAGGTCCACTGGAAGCGGTACTTGAGCGAGTCGGCGCCGCCGCCCATGCCGAGGACCTCGGGCCACACGGTGACGTTGCGCTTCTGGCCAGTCTCGGGGTTCCAGGCGATCAGTCGACCGTGACCCAGGCCCGTGCCGATGCCGCCGCCGAACACGAGGTGCGGTGGCTTGCGACTGATCGCGAGATACCCGCTTTCGCCGCCACCTGGTTCAACGTAGTCCTTCCACGAGATCGCGCCTTCGAAGTCGATGCTCGGCAGGCGCATCGCCCAGTTGTCCTGTTGTGGACCGTAGACGTAATACGGCGTCCGATCGTCGGTGGTCACGTGATAGAACTGCGCCGTCGGTTGGTTCAGCAGTGTGGACCACGAGCGGCCGCCATCGAGGCTGACACACGCGCCGCCGTCGTTGCCCTGGACCATGCGCTGCGAGTTGCGCGGATCGATCCACAGCGCGTGGTTGTCGCCGTGCGGCGTGGGGATCGCTTCGAAAGACTTGCCCGCGTCGAGCGACCGCCAGCAATTGAGGTTCATGATCCAGACGGTATTGGCGTCGCTGGGATCGGCGATGACGTGCATGTAGTACCAGGGTCTGCGTCTCAGGTCGGCGTCTTCCGAGAGCCGCTCCCAGGTGTCGCCGTAGTCATCGGAGCGGAACAGCGCGCCGTCCTCGGCTTCGACCAGGGCCCACACGCGGCCCGCCTGGGCTGGTGAGGCGGCTACGCCGATGCGACCGAGCAATCCCTTTGGCAGACCCTTGCTGCGGGTGACTTCGGTCCACGTATCGCCGCCATCCTGACTTCGCCAGATGCCCGTGTCGGGGCCACCGCTTTCGGCGGCGTGGGGGAAGCGGCGACCTTGCCAGATCGCGGCGTAGAGGGTCCGCGGGTTGCTGGGATCGAGGCTGAGGCTCGCCGCGCCGGCTTTGTCGCTCTTGTGGAGGACGAGGTCCCAGGACTTGCCGCCATTGGTGGTGCGGTAGACGCCGCGCTCGGGGTTGTTGCCCCAGGCGTGGCCGAGCGCCGCGACGTAGGCGATGTCCGGGTTGGTCGGATGGATGGCGACGTGGCTGATGTGCCGGGTTTCGGCCAACCCGAGGTTGCGCCAGGTGTGCCCACTGTCATCGGAGCGGTAGACGCCGTCGCCGTGCGAGACGTTGCTCCTGATGCACGCCTCGCCCGTGCCCGCGTAGATGACGTTCGGATGGCTGTCGCTGACTGCGATCGCGCCCACCGCGGCGGTCTTGAAGAAGCCGTCCGAGACGTTCCACCAGTGCGAGCCGGCGTTGGTGGTTTTCCACACCCCGCCGCCACAGCCACCGAAGTAGAACGTCCCGACATCATGCGGGTGCCCAGCAACTGCCACACAACGCCCGCCACGGTGCGGGCCGATACAGCGCCACTCCAGGGAACCAAAGAGCCGAGGATCCATTGCCGTCCTTTTTACCTTGAGAAGGCTTTCCGGCACGGCTTCCGGCGTATCGGTGTTCAGGTCTTTTGGGACGCCCTTCGGGCGAGGGGCTGCGCCCCTTCACCCCAGCTTCATCGACGCTCGCTGTAGAACATCGTGCGAACATCGCTGGTTGTGTGCAGGGTCTGCCTTTTGTACGGGGCATCCCGCAACACAACGTGCCCAACCTCCAAGAGGGACCACGCTCGAAGAAGCCGGGGCCGCTCCGAACTGAAGCCGCACCCGCGATGAAAGCCACGATGTTCGCACGGCCGGCCACAGCGAGCGCAGCGGGGGTGAAGGGGGCGGCGCCCCCTCGCCCGAAGGGCGTTCCAAAGCGTGCGAAGTACTGAAGCCTATCGCCGGGCGGCGCGTTGTTTGGCGGCCAGCAGGCGGCCCTGGCGGGTGGGGGCCATGGCGATGGGGGCCTCGGGGGTGGCGCGATTGGTGGCGCTGCTCACCAGGCCAAAATTGGGGCTGGCCTGAATGACCGTCGGGCGTGACGCGAGCGCGGGCGTGTCGATGTAGCCGAGGCGGCGGCGCACCTTGTAGTACGCGGCGCGCATCTCGGGGCCGGTGATGCGCACACGCCGCACACCGACGTCGGCCACGAACAGAATCGCCACGAGGGTCAACAGGTAGGGCCACAATTGGCGCGGGGCTCCGACTGCCGGCAGATCGTGGATGAACGCCTGCTCGGGATCGTGGATCAGTCGGCCACCGGTGCGTTTGGCGAGCGACTCCAGGAAGTTGTCGTCGGTGCCGCCGGCGCGGTACTCGGGCGAGTACGGCACCACAAACCCACTCGACTGATTGGCGATCGAGCCATCGCTCTCGGTCTGGCGCACCTGCAGCGAGTAGATGCCGTCGTCCTCGACTTGATAGCTGGCCTCATAACGGCCCGGCGCCACCTGCGGGAGCTGGACCTCGTGCTCGTGTCCGCGCGGATCGACGATGCTCGCGCTCGTGGGCAGGAAGTTCAGGTAGCGACGGTCAGCGGCCTCCACACCCGTCTGCGCATCGAGCGTGACGACAGCGTGGTTGCCGTCAATCTTGACCGTGACCTGGCGGTTGGGGTCCTCCGGTGGTCGGGTGGTGCGCTTGACGACCTGCGCCCAGAACCGACCGAACTCCGGCCACTCGATCCACCGCGAAGCCCAGCGATTGCGCACGTCGGAGGTCCAGGCGATCACCCGACCCAGTCCGTACTGCCACTCCGCCAGCACCGGGTCGATCTGTCGCGAGACCAACAAGATGCTGCTCTGCGGCTTGGGCGTGGTGGCGACGTAGCCGCGCAATTGCGGCATGCTGTTCAGATCGATGCCGTCGAGCGCAGGGCCCGACGAGATGCGGACCGGCTTGAAGTCTTCCTCGACGATCGCGGCGCGTTGGACCTGCTGCGTTTCCTTCACCACCAGACGCGGCAGATCGAACGGGTCGTTGCCGTCGTAGTAGCGGCCGTTGCCCAGCGAAGCCAGCTCCTGGAGCAATGGTGTGTCGGCGTCACTGCCGATGCCAATGGTGCTCAGGGTGATGGTGGCGTCCTTCATCTGCTGGGTCAGCCCGGGGTAGTCGCCCCGCGGCGCTTCGCCATCGGTGAGCAGGATGATGTGCTTGACCTTGGCGTCGATCGGTGCCAGGCCTTCGTAAGCCATCTTCAGGGCGGGGTAGATCTCGGTGCCGCCACCCGGCTGCATCTCGGCGATCGCCGCCTGTACCACTCCCAGGTCGGTCGCGGGTGTCGGAGGAATGACCCAGCGCGGCTGGTCCTCGAAGGCGACGATGCCGATCTGGTCATACTCGCCCAGCAGCTCGGCGGCGGAGATGGCCGCTTCCTTGGCCAGGTCCATCTTGCTCGCGCCGCCGGGGCCACCGCCCATCGAACCGCTGGTATCGATGACCAGGATCAACGCGGTGCTGGCGGAGACCGACTTGCCGCGCAGGTCCATGCGCACGGGTGACATCTCTTCGAGCGGCGTGCGCGCGTAGCTGCCCGGGCCGAAGGCATGATCGCCGCCGGCGATGACCAGTCCGCCACCGTAGTTCTGCACGTACGTCTTCAGACTTCTCAACTGGCCCGGGGCGAACTGATTCGCCGCCACATCGACCAGGACGATGCTGGCGTAATTGCGAAGCGTGCCCAGCTCCATCGGCGCCGAGATGGGGCTGTCCTGCTCCACGGTCAAGCCTGAGGTGCGCAGGGCGTCGACCAGGAACTGCGACTCGCCTGGTGAGCCTTCGACGACCAGGACACTCGGCGGGCCGGTCACGACTACCAGCGCACCGGCCGAGTTGTTCTGGCTGAGCGTGTCGGCATCGGCCTCGACCTGGAGCCTGAGGAGATGATGGCCAGTGGCCATTGGCTCGAGTGGAATAACGAAGCGGTTTGTGCCCTGGTCGAGGTCAACCTGCTGGCTCGTGCGCAGCTGGCCATCCATGAGCAGGTGCAGGGTGGCACTTGTACTCTGTGTGGCCTCGAGCTGGGCCGTGACCGTGAAGCGTTCGCCCTCGCGGAGCTGCGCGGGGGCGTCGAGGGCGCGGACGAGGACTTCGGGGCCCTGTGTTTCGTCCATCGGCACCGTCATCAGCTGGACGTGGGCGGCCGCGGCCAGAGCGGCTGCCGAGTCGGCGTGGTCGAGGTTTTCTCGGCCGTCAGAGAGCAGAACGAGCCTGCGGGCCGCGCTTGGCGGGAGCGCCGCGACGCCGGCGCGGATGGCGGCCGAGATGTTGGTCCGTGTTCCCGTGTCGTCGGGTGCGAGCCGCGGCGGTCGCTGTTCCTCGGACAGGGCGCGTTCGACGGTGGCGTCCTCGCCGAAGGTGATCACCGCGACCTGGTCGGACGGGCTCTTGCTCTGCAGCGCCTTGGCGAGCCAGTCCTCTTGTTGGCTCCGCGCGAGCGGGGTGATGCTGTCCGACCTGTCCAGAAGGATCGCGATGGCGAGCTGATCGGCCCGCAGCTGCACGGTGGGGACGGAGAGCACGAGGCACAGCAAGCTGACGACCGAGAGGCGGACGATGAGACTGGCGCGGCGCCGCACCGGCGGCATATACGTGCGGCTGGTGCGCCAGAGCACATAGACGAGCGCCACTGAGGCAGGGAGCAGGAGCAGGAGCCACGGCCGCTCGAAGTCGATACTCACGGGGTGTCGGGTCCCGGGTGTCGGGTGTCGGGAGTGCGTTTCGTAAGCGAGTTCCGCAGTGCATACAGTTGTCGACCAAGCGAAGCAGCCTGGTCTAGCAACTCAGCGGATCGGTCTGCAGGCACGTATCCGAGTCGACTGCTGATCTCGACCTGTGTCTCCAACTCAGCCAATGAGCCTTGTGCGATCGCAATGTGCTGCAGGTACTCCGCGAGGTGGGCACGCGTGTGGCCTTCGGCGATGTTCGAGGGAACCGAGACACCTGCGCGCTGCATCTGACTGGCGAGTCCCCACAGTTCATGCCGCGGGAATGTCCTTGTCGTCACGTAGACCTGCTCGACGAGCAGCATCGCCGATTGCCAAACACGCAACTCGCGAAAACCCGCCAAGGTCTGCGTCATCGCCGACACCCGAAACCTGACACCCGACACCTACACACGGCGGTGGAACCAGAACCACTCGAACAGCAGCAGCGGCAGCGCGAGCGCGGCCAGCACGCCCCAGAATTCCTTCTGCAGCAGCGTCAGCCCGATCTCGACCGGGCCCCCACCTGCCAGGCCGCTCAGCCGAGGTCGAATATCGCTCTCGTCGCGATCCGCCAGGTTGGCTGCGAACAGGTCATCCTCGATGGTCTGCTGACCGCTGGCCACGATCTGCTGCACTCGATACAAACCCGGGGTATCCGTCGCGGCGTACGTGATCGGCCCAGAGCTGGCGCGGAACTCCACCGCCTGGTCATCCGGTCCCGATACGCGCACCCGCTCGACCTGTGGGAACGGCGCCAACGACTCGGGCGCCCCGGTGTGAATCTCGGGCGAGCGCACGACGCCTGGCGGCGATAGGTACGTGAGCAGGTTCGACATGAGGATCGGGAACGCCGACAGGTTGGGCAGGTTGGACTGCCGCAGGTCGAACGGCAGGATGGCCACACGTCGATCCCCGTCCTGGCCAGCGGCAAACAGCGGCACGCCGTCCGAGGTACTGATCAGCGGCTTGATCCAGCGCGGCAAGTCCAGCTTGCTGGCGCGATTCACGTTCAAGTCGCGCATGTCGACGAACGACAGCAGCGGGTCCTCACGCTCCCAGTTGCCCACCCTGGGTCGGCGGACTTCACCGGTCGATCGGAATGGGCCGCGATCTGGTGGGTTCACCACCAGCAGGTTGCCGCGCGGCAACAGCGGCGGCAGGTAATCGTCGAAGACGATGACGTCGAAGCGGTCGGCCTCGACGCCGAGGTACCGCTGCGCGGGCGTGCGGAACAGGTCGACGTTCGGCAGCAAGCTCAAGACCTTCTCGAGGAAGGCATTGCCAGGACTCACCAGGAGTACCTGCGCTGGCTTGCGCTGCACCAGGATGGCGTACGCCGTGTCGTCCAGGGTCAAGCCATTGTCGCCGCGGCGGTCGGACACGCTCACGCTGGCCCATCGGGCGCCGGGCTGCAGCTCCTCGAAAACTTGCTCGGTCTGGCCGTTTGCCGCCAGGTCGATGTTGCGCTCTTCGATCGGCTGACCGTCGACGGCAATACTGACCACTGCCTGCGACGGCGCAGGCGAGAAATTCTCGATCCGGGTGAACAGCTGCTGGCGGCGATTGTCGCGCGGGTCCGGTCGGGTCGAGATGGCCGTCACCGCCAGATTGCCGGTGTCAGGCTGTGCGACCGAAACGACTTCGACCGAACCGAGATCGTCGGGCAGATCGGCTGGCAAGGTGAACGCGCTGTCGGTGAACAGGTAGATGCGCCGCGCGGATGGATCGCCGCCGAGCGAACGGGCGAGCAACAACGCCTCGCGCATGTCGGCCGAGGCGCCTGACGGTTGGGCATCGTTCAGCGCCTTCTCGACCTGACGGCGATCTGTCGTCGCGGCGACGAGCACCTGCGGGTGCGCGGCGACCAGCACCGCCGTGGCCAGGGAGTTCTCGGGCAGACCCTTGAGGGTGTTCTGGGCGGCGCTGACCGCGCGCGCAAATCGCGACGGCTGAACGTCGGTCGCGTGCATGCTGGCTGAGCCGTCCAGGAGCAGTACCGCGTGCACGGGCTTCTGGCCGCTCTGCTCGGTGAAGGGTCGTGCGACGGCTACGGCGATCAGCGCCAGCCCAAGCAATTGCAGAAGCAGCAGGAGGCTCCACTTCAGGCGCTGCAGCGGCTCGTGCGCGGCCAGGTCACGGATCAGGTCGTTCCACAGGAAGGTGGACGAGACCTCCTCGTCGTGTCTGCGGACCTTGAGCAGGTAGAAGATGACGATGATCGGTAGCGTGACGCCGAGCGCCAGGCCGATGGGCGCAACCAGGTTCATGCGCGCCTCCGGCGCGCGGGGGTCGGGGGCCGGGAGGCACGTGGGTGTCAGGTGTCGGGTCTCGGGTGTCAGGTGTCGGGTTGGATCCTGGCCCTCCCACCACCTGCCAACCGACACCCGACACCTGCTACCTGACACCAGATGACGAGTGGAGCGAGTCATCTAACCACTCCGCGTCGTCGCAGCACATCGAACACCAGGGTCTCGAGAGGCGTCGAGGTGTCGATCGGGACGTAGCACATGCCGTGGCGAGCGCAGAACGACTCGACCTGGCGGCGCCACTCGTCGAGGCGCTGGCCGTAGATGCGGATGGCGTCGTTGTTCAAGGTGACTGAGACGGCGCCGCCGGTCTCCCGATCGATCAGGCGAACGTCACCGCCCAGTGCTGGCCGCAGCTCCTGTGGCGCGAGGGTGTGCAGGACCACGACCTCGCCGGACCGGCCCGCCAGGCGGCTCAGGGCGCGCTCCCAGCTGGGTGAGAGGAGATCGCTCAGGAGGACGATCAGGCCCGAGGTGCGCGTGGTGAAGCTGTTCAGCGTCTGCTCGATGTCGGGCGGCGCGTTGATGCCTGCTCCGACCAGCGGAGTGAGGGTCTGTGTGGCGCGGAACTCCTCGAGAAAGCTGAGCATCGGGCCGGCTCGACCGCGGCCCCAGGCTGGGCCGAAGTTCGTGGTGTTGGCGCCCAGCGGCCAGACAAAGACGCGGTTAGAGGCGTTCAGCGCGACGTAGCCGAGGGCGGCCGCGAGGCGTCGGGCATAGCGGAGTTTGGCGGGCTCGCCCCAGTCCATGCTGCGGCTGGCGTCCACGAGGAGGTGAACGTTGAGGACCTCTTCTTCTTCGTACAGGCGCACGAAAAGGGTGTCCGTGCGGCTGTAGATGTTCCAGTCGACGCGGGCGGGATCATCGCCCTCGACGTAATGCCGATAGTCGGCAAACTCCAGGCTCGAGCCCTTTCGGAGGGACCTGCGGTCGCCCTGGCCCTGACCGACCAGCCGGCGGCGGCTGACCAGCGACAGCCGCTCCAGCCGGCGCGCAAAGGTTCCTTCCAGGAGGGTCTGGGTCATTCGCGGCTCCGCCGCATGGAGTCGGGGGTCGGGGGTCGGGGGTCGGGTACGAACGTCGCGGGCACTGCAAACTGGGAGCAATCACTGCCAAGGCGTCGGACCACGAAGACCTGGCCCCCGGCCCCCGACCCCTGACCCCCGACCCCCGCGAGCGCAGCGAGCATCACTCCTCCGGAGTGGTGGTGACGACGTCGTGGATGAGCTTGTCGGTGGTGATGCCTTCGGCGTCGGCTTCGAAGCCGAGGATCACGCGGTGCCGCAGCGCCGCCAGCGCAACCGCGCGGATGTCTTCGAACGCGACGTTGTAGCGGCCCTCTAACAGCCCGCGCACCTTCCCACCCAAGACCAGGGACTGCAAGCCGCGCGGCGATGAGCCGTACCGTGCGAACCGCTTGATCTCGGCCGGCGCGTCGGGTGTCTCTGGGTTTGTCCGCCGCACGATGCGCACCGCGTACCGCAGCACCGTGTCCGCCACGGGCACCTCGCGCGCGAAGTGCATCAGCTCCAACAACGCGGCGCCGTCCGCGACCTGCGACGGATGCGGCATCGAGGCGCCGGTGGTGACCTGCGCGATGCGCAGCAAGTCTTCCTCACTGGGATACGGCACCGTCAACTTGAACAGGAACCTGTCCAGCTGGGCCTCGGGCAGTGGATACGTGCCTTCCATCTCGATCGGGTTCTGCGTCGCGAGCACGAAGAAGGGCTCGGGCAGCGTATGCGTGGTCCGGCCAGCCGTCACCCGCCGCTCCTGCATCGCTTCCAGCAACGCCGACTGCGTCTTGGGCGTGGCGCGGTTCACCTCGTCCGCGAGGACCAGGTTCGCGAACAGCGGCCCGGGCTGAAACTCGAGCGTCCGCATGCCTTCGGCGGTGTCGCGCAGGATGCTGGTGCCGGTGATGTCGGCGGGCATCAGGTCAGGCGTGAACTGGACGCGACTGAACGACAGGTCAAGCGCCTCGCCGATGGTGCGCACGAGCAGCGTCTTGCCCAACCCGGGAATGCCTTCTAGCAGCGCGTGCCCACCGGCCAGCAGGCACGTGAGCACACCGCGCACGACTTCGGGCTGACCGATGATGACGCGGCCCACCTCCGACTCGATCGCGCGGGCGGTCTCGATGAAGCGGTACGGCGTCGGCCCGCCGGTGGTGTGCGCGGACGGACTCGAAGAAGGAACGTTGGCCGGCAGTACGGTCATGCGCGGCTCCGCCAAGCGAGCGTCATTTTTGATCCAGTGAGCTGAAGTAGTCTTTGACGAGGTCGCGCAGCCCGAGGGGGATAGCGCCCGAATCGTTGCCTTGCGTCGGCTTGCGCGAGAACGACGGCTGCACCGATTCATCGCCGGCCTGCGCGGCGCCGTCGCCAGCCTCGCCTAGATATGGGTTCTGCGTGCTCTCGTCGGGCGTAAACAGCCCACCGTTCGGTACCTGCTCGGGTCGAGTGATGGTGTCGAGCCCACTCACGCCGGTGCGGTTCTGATTCTCGCCACCGGTCGAAAAACCGCCGCCTTCGCCGGAATCGCCACTGCCGCCATCTTCACCCGGTGACCCACCGTTGCCACCCTGCTCGCCGCCCTCGCCCATTTCGCCGCCCTGGCCTTGCGCTGCGCTCTGACCGGACCCCTGACCGTTCGAACCGCTCTGGCTGCGCGAATTGGAAGAGGATGACGATCGACCCGCCTGGCCGGAGCGACTCTGTGTGCGGCCGAGCGAGCGTTCGAGCGCGTTGCGACTGCTCTCCAGCTGGCTGGATGCGCGCTGGCGCTCGGCGGCCGCGGCGGCGTTATTGCTCAGCTCGTTCAGCGCTTCGCGCGCTGAGCGGCCATTCGAGGCTGTACCGGGCTGCTGCCCAGCACTACCGCCCTGACGCACGTTTTGCTCGCTGCCGTCGGCACCGTCTGCGTTATCGGCGCCTTCGCCAGCGCCCATCGCGGCGGCCGCGTCGGCGAGCTCGCCGGCCACGCTCGGTGACGCGCGGCCGGCGCGGTTCGAGGAATCGCGCAGGACTTTGGCCACGCGCTGTCGATCCTGGCCACTGAGCTGCTCGGTCTGCTGTGCCAGGTCCTTCGCGGCTCGCGAGATTTCGCGCAAATCGCCGGTGTTGATCGCATTGGCGAGGTTCTGCGTGGTCGGATCGGCAGCCAGGGCACTGGCAATCGCCGCCAGCGCCGCCGCAAGCTGATCGTCACCCGCGCTCATCTGCTGGACCTGCTCTTCGAGGTCCTCCAATGCATTGAGCGCATCGCCAGGCTCGTTACTGCGCGCGTCGATCGTGCGCGCGCCCTTACGCAGCAGCTCGCGCAGTGGATCGAGCTCGGGCGAGTCTTCGGCGCGGATGCTGTTGGCAAGCCGTTCCACGCGCTGCGCCTGCTCGCGGGCGATGTTGATCGCGGGATTCGACGCGCGGGCGCGCAGCAGCCAGGGGTTCGGACTGATGCCGATCAGCGCGGCGACAACCAGGATGAAGAACGTTGCCAGCAGCTCGCGCTTGGGCAGTCGCATCGGGAAGGTTTCGAGCAGGTCGATCCGACGCAGGTGCTCGACCGCGTCGCGCATCTGCGCCAGCGCCAGAGGAAACTCCTCGCCGCGCGCGCCGAGCTCGAGTGCGGTGATCGAGCGCTCGTTCAGTCGCGCCGAGTGGTCGACCCGACGTGCCAGGTCGCGCGTGTCGTGACGCAGGAACAGGCTGATGCCGCCGATGGCAATCGCGCTGCCGAACAGGACCGCGGCGAACGTGGGCACAGTCTGCAGGGAGACCGCCTCTTTGCTCCACGCCCACACGATCATGAGCAGCACGGCGAAGCTGCCGACCGCCAGCCCACGCGCCATCCAGACCAGACCGCGTTGGTAGGACAGGGCCCGGCCGACACCGCTCAGTTGTTCGCGCAGCTCGGCGTGGAAGGTTGCGGACGGGGATAGGAGCGTCATCGGCGACGGATCTTTAACGGGTGCATCGGTTCGATGGCTACGGCCGCGGCGACTATCAGCAGCACCGCCAGGATGGTCCAGATGAAGCTACCGATGACCCAAGCGGGCAGCAGCACACCGGGCGCCCAGTTCTGCGCGGGGAGCGACAGCACCGATCGGAATGCGGGCGGCGCGCCGCGAGCAAACGCATCGGTCGCTGGTCCGCCGCCCGACAGCAGGCCGAGGAACGGGTTCAGCCACAACAGCGGCTTGAAGAAATCGTTGCCGGCCAGCAGCAGCAGCGCGAGCTCGAGCCCGAGCGTCCCGAACAGGACAAACAGCGCCACGCCTTGCGCGAACAACGCGGCTTGCAGTGAGCCGGGCAGGATGGCGCCGAAGAACACGCCCAGTGCGCAGAAGAACAGGGTCGCCGTGCACAGGATCGTGAGCAGCGCGATCACCTGATCGGGTTGAACGCCGCCGAAGGACCAGCTCGGTGCGAAGAACGGCGCTCCCACCGCCAGCAGGAGCAAGCTGAACAGGAGCGCAGCGAGGACCTTGCCCAGGACGATTCTGACGGGGCCAGGGCCTTGCAGTAGCAGAAGATCGAGGGTGCCGCGCTGGCGCTCAGCCGCGAATGCCGACGCGGCTACACACGGTGCAACGACCGCCGCGGCGAGGATCACGCACAGGCCGACCGCTCCGAACAGGAAGATGGCGCGGTTGGCCACCATGATGTTCGAGCTGGTCGTGGACGTGGTCGAGAACAGCGCGGGCGCGGCATTCGCGTCGGGGGCGAGGATGAGCATGCCGAGCAGGAACACCAGCATGGAGACCAGCAGCACCAGCAGCGTGAAGGCGGCGAACGTGAGCCGCCCGCGCAGCCACGTCTGGAACTCCTTGATGACGAGGGCCCCGATCAACGGCACGACTCGCTCCGCGAGTTGGTGTCGGGTGTCGGGTGTCGGGTGTCAGTAGCCATGACGTAGCTCCGCACCTGATACCCGAAACCCGACACCTGACACCCGAATTTCATTGCGCCTCGTGGAATAGCCGCGATAGAGCCGCCGCGGGGGAACGCCGCTCAATGCCAAAGTGCGCAACGCGGCAGCCCGCGCGTATCAGCTGCGGCAGCAGGTTGGCCAGCGCCTCCTCATCGCCCGTGAACAGGAACCAGACCGTGCGACCGTTTTCGTCCACCTCGAGCTCACGCAGGTCGCGGCGTTGGCCGAGCAGCGCGACGCCAGCTTCCAGAGCTTCGACGATCTCCAATCGCACGCGCACGGCGTCCGCCTGGTGCGGGGCAGCCAGGGTCGCGGCGTCTTCTTGTGAACCCGTCCACACGATGTGGCCAGCGCGCAGGATGGCGATGTTGTCGCACACTTCGAGCAAGTCTTCGGCGCGCGTCCCCGCCACGACGATGGTCGAGCCGAGGCGGTGCAGCTCGCGCAGGACTTCGATCTGCTCGAGTCGGGCAAACCCGTCCAGGCCGCGCAGCGGATCATCGAGGAGTAATACGTCCGGCTCGTGCACCAGAGCGCCCGCCAGCGCCAGTCTGCGGCGCTCGCCCGGCGAGAAGGCGCTGATGTCGCGCCAGGCGCGATCGTCGAGACCGACGACCTGCAGCAGGGTATCGACGGCTACCTGGCGGACCTGTTTGCCGAGGCCGCGCGCGCGGCCAACAAACTGCAAGTACTGCTCAGCGGTAATGCCGTCGTACAGCATCGGCTCCTCGGGGACGTAGCCGATTCGGTCGCGCACCGCGCGCGCCCGTCGCACGGTATCGAAGCCGTGGATGGCGATGCGCCCGCTGGTGGGCCGATCGAGCGACGCGATCAGCCGCAGCAACACCGACTTGCCCGCTCCGTTTGCCGCCGCGACGCCGAACGCGGTGCCCGCGGGGACCGTGAACGAGACGTCCTGCAGCACCGTGCGCGGCCCGAACTTGCGGGCCAGATGGTCGACGATCACCGCTGGTTCGCTCGGCTGGGGAGTGAGGAGCGGGGAGTGGGGAGTGGGGGTCGCTACAGCCATCCGCCGCGCCGACGCGCAGCGTCGCCCTCACTCCTCATCCCCCGCCCCTCACTCCTCATCGGATTGCTCCGACCGCCGTGACGTCCAGTCGATTCAGTCGCACCTCGCGCACCGTACTTGCCAGTGAGGCGTCGAGGTTGTAGCGCAGGCGAATCTCACCCGCCGCGGAGACGTAGCGCTCTCCGTCGGGCACGATGCTCGTTCCCGGCCCGACTTCCCAGGGTTGCCATTCGGCCGCGCGCCAGTTGAAGAGCTGCACGGTGAATGGCAGCTGCGGTTGGCGCGCCTTACCTTGCACCACGCCATCGATGTTGAGCCGAAGCTCGCGCATGCGGAACGAGCCCTCTGTGCGCGGGATCGTGAACTGCAGGGTGATCGCCTCGCCGGGCGCGACCGTGTAGTAGTCGCGGTCAGTCGGCGCGCCTGAGCCGATGCCCAGATCGCGGCGGTACATGGCGGCGGCTGGGATCTCACCTTCGAAGCCGACCGGCAGCTGCGGTTGGAGTGGCTGAACGAGCAGCGTGAAGTCCGCGGTGCTGAGACGGAAGTCGGGGGCGATGATCTGGTTCGGTGCGTGCTCGAGCCACCCGATCAGCGTCGGGCCGCGCATCTCCATGCGCAGGAACAGGAAGCGCGCCGAGAACAGCGATTCGATGAGATCGCGTCGGGCGCCTGCGCCTGGTCGCGAGGACGAGCCGGGCGGGGTGAGTTTGTCGGCAATCGCCGCCGCTGCCAGATTGCCAGCCGCCGCCCGCGATGGCAGCGTGAAGTCGATCTGACTCGACTGGTCGCGCTCGAGGCTGCCCAATGGTCGGAAATCACTGTCGACCACCATGTATGCATCGCTCAATCGGCCGCCTGTGCGATTGGTGACGGTGCCGGTGATCGCGCCCCGGTCAACGAGCAGATCGGCCTGGACACCGGGCGCCTGGTGCAACTGACCGTCCATCTGCGCGGTAGCGAGCTGGCCCTGCTTCAACGTGACATCGTCGAGCATCGGCTGCACGCCTTCACTGACACGGAACGGCCAGCCCGAATCGGACTCATCGCTGGGTCGCGGGAACGGGTAGTACAGGCCGCGGCTGAGCGCATCCGGCGGCAGCACAAAGTCGAACTTCCCGTCGTGGCGCGCCAGGACGGAGATGAACTCGTGTGTGTACGCCGCCGCGCTGTCGCCGACCTCGATCGGTCGCACCACCATGATGCGGGTCATCGCGGCGTCTGGCTCCGCGCGCCCGCGCGCGATGGCAAAGGCCAGCAGGCTCGAACCACCGATCAGGCCAATGGCAGCCACCAGGCTCAATCCGACGAGGCCGCGTCGACTGAGGAAGAACAGGCTGGTGCCCATGCCCGTGCCGTACAGCACGACCATGACCCAGAACCAATCCAGGGCGGGCTTGGGATGGGTCGAGAAATCGGCCATCGCCAGGCGTGGCTGGCGTCCACCCCAGCGCAGGTACGGTCGCACGAGCGAGGATCCGACGCCGTTGTCCACGGCCGCGTGGGTGAGCAAGTAGCGCCACAACGACTCGCTGCCTGACCACGAGCGGAAGTTGCGAGCGGTGGGTTCGAAGCCCAGGTAGATGACCGTGCCATCGCCACGCTTGGACGCGACGATCAGCGGAATGCCATCTTGAGCAGCCACGACGCGGGCGCCGCGGTCGGTGCGCGGCCGCGACTGCGACACCAGCCAGGGCCCTGGTGCATCGAGCGGTGTCTCCATGAGATCGCCGACCGAGCTTAGCGACTGGATCGTGGTGAGCCCAGATGGCTCGACGGGCAGCAAATCGGGCGGCAGCGGCCCCAGGGTGCTTTGCCACGTGGCGCCGCCGACCGTGATCAGCAAGCCGCCGGTCCCCACCCAGACCTGGATGGCCTCGAGCTGCTCGGGCCGCAGCTGCGCGGTGGCGGCGTTGTCGACGATCAGGCAGTCGAAGCTGCCCAGCAGCTGGGCGCGTTCTGGAATCGTGGCGGGCTCGAGGGGCGCCGTGCGCGCGCGTCGAATCGGCGGTGGCAGATCGAGCGCAGCCAGAAAGTCGTACGCGGACGGGTCGCGCGCCAGGACGCCACAAAAGTAGTCGCCCAGCGGCACACGGGTCATGCTGATGTCCTGCTCGGTGATGAGCTCACCGCCGGGTGATCTGACCAGCCGCGCTGTGAGGCGATTGTTGGTAGCGTTCGGGAGGTTCACCTCCATGGTGAACCGTCGATTGCTCAGTCGTGGCAGGACGACGGGCAGCGAGAACGTGGTCGGCACGTAGCTGTACGTGCTGCGGCCGCCCGGCTGCTCGATGACGACCTGGACGTTGGCGTTGAGCTCGCTGCCCTCGTTGACCAACTGGACGTCGAGCGGGATCCAGCCACCGACGCGGCCCGAGCCGTCGAAGCCCGCGCGCACGTCCATGCGCACCGAGCTGGGATTGGGCATATCCTGCCCGTCTGGCGCGGACGCGGCCTGCTGAACGCCTCCGAGCAGGAGGACCAGAAGCAGCAGAGTCGCGACTGAAGGGCGCACCGCGGGACGGGACCCCGAACGGAACAGACGCGGTGGCCGCCTGCCGGGCCCGATCCAAGCGAGGGTTGGTCGCCAGTGTAGCAAGGTCCGGGCCAGCATTCTCGAACAACGTGTTGCGGCTTCGGTTGTAACGGGACTCATGCTCGCGGCCCAGCGTGCCGATGATTGTGAGGAATCCGATGCTGCACGAAGTAGCCGCCGCCCGTACTGGGCACCTCACCGTCGTCCCCTTCGAACGCGCTGTCCTCGACGCGCTGTCCGAAGTGGGCGTGGCGTTCACATCCGAGCGCCAGCTCGACCCGGTCCTCGACCGGCTGTTGGGCACCGCGCTGCAGGTGGTGCGCGCTGACGCGGGCTCCGTGATGCTGCTGTCTCGCGAACGGGACACGCTTGTCGTTGTCGCCGCACGCGGCCCACGCGCTCGCACGATTCTGGGTACGCGCCAACCGGCCGATCGCAGCGTCGCGGGCTGGGCCTTGCGGGCTGGCGAAACCGTTCTGCTGCACGGCTCGGCCGAGGCACAGCCGCTGTCGGATCATCCGCGCGAGCTCGCCTCCTCGGTGGTGGTACCGCTGGCGTTGTCTGGTCGCCTGGTTGGGGTGATGAATGCCAGTCGCGAGCCGGGCGCACCGCGGATGGACGATCAGGCTGCGCGGTTGCTCGAATTGCTGGCCAATCAGGCGGCGATCCTGATCGACAACGCCCAGATGCTGGACGAGCTGCAGCGCAAGGACCAGCGCCTCGAGCAACTGGTGGATCAGTTGCTGGGTGAGACTGGCCGGCGCCCCGCCACCAGCGTGGAGCTGCTGGCGCCGTTGACGCGCCGAGAGCAGCAGGTCCTGGAGCTGCTCGTGGATGGCCTCACGAACCGCGAGATCGCGATGCGGCTCGTGGTCGAGCCCGACACGATCAAGGATCACGTCCAGAGCATCATCAAGAAGCTCGGCGCCACCGACCGCACGCACGCCGCTGTTATCGCGGTCCGCGGCGGTATCGTCTCCTAGCCGCTTCAAGGTTCGCACGCTAGGAGCCTCACAGCTCCAGTGTCAAGGAAGTCGTTCACACTTACCATCGGTCCTGTGGTGGATAGAACGTCGGTCAAGTCGGCGATTAGCGCTGCGCTCGATCGCGTTCAGGGCGAGCTGGCCGCGTTTGGCGATGATGTTTTCTCGCACGCGGAGCTTGGGTTCCGCGAGGAACGGACCGCTGCGCGGGTCGCCGAGCAATTGCGGACGTGTGGGCTGGAGGTCCAGGAGGGGCTCGCGCTCACGGGCGTGAAGGCTCGGCTGCGCGGTGGCCGGCCTGGGCCGACGGTGGCGGTGCTGGGCGAGCTGGATGGTCTATCGGTGCCGGATCATCCGCGTGCCGATCCAGACACCGGTGCCATCCACGCGTGCGGGCACAACGCGCAGCTCACCCACGTCGTAGGTGTCGCGCGGGCGCTCGTGGAGGCTGGCGCGGCGCGCCAGTTTGCAGGCGACGTTGTGTTCATGGCTGTGCCCGCTGAGGAGTACGTCGACCTGGAGTGGCGGTCGCAACAAGCACACGCCGGACGGCTCGAGTTCCTCGGTGGTAAGGCGGAGCTGGTCAAGCTGGGCGCGTTCGACGACGTCGACATGGCCATTCTGGTCCACGCGACAGGCAGCGCGGAGGATCGGCAGCTGTCGCTGCGCCCGTCCGCGAACGGCCTGGTGGCCAAACGCGCGCGCTTCATTGGTCGCGCCGCACACGCGGGCGCTGCACCGGAGCGCGGCATCAACGCGCTCAACGCGGCCGCCCTGGCGCTGCAGGCCATCCACATGCAGCGCGAGACGTTCCGCGACCAGGACCACGTCCGCGTCCACCCGATCGTGACCCACGGCGGGACCACCATCAACGTCGTGCCCGCCGATGTCCGGCTCGAAACATTCGTGCGCGGTGCGTCGTACGAGGCGATCCTGGATGCTGCCGCCAAAGTGGACCGGGCGTTGAAGGCAGGCGCACTCGCGGTGGGTGCCGAAGTCGAGATCGAGACGCTGCCGGGCTATATGCCGCTGATCGTCGACACTGAGCTCGGCAAGCTGTTCAAGCAGAATGCCCTCGAACTGGTTGGCGATGGCGGCTGGGCGGAGCTGGGGCCAATAGCCGCGTCCACCGACGCCGGTGATCTGAGCCACGTGCTGCCGATGCTGCACCCGAGTCATGGCGGCTGCTCAGGCACCAACCACGCCGCCGATTTTCTGATAGCCGACCCGTACGTGGCCTACATACAGCCTGCCAAGGCCGTTGCGCACACCATCGTCGACCTGCTCGCCGATGAGGCAGCGGAAGCGCGTCGCGTGCTGCACGCGTTCCAGCCGAAGCTCAGCCGCGAGCAGTACCTGGCGCACCTGCGCTCGCTCAGCTCTTTTGTGTCATTCCGAGCGTAGCGAGAAATCTCGAGCTGCAAACGTGAGATCCCTCGGCTGCGGCCTCGGGATGACACCTAGCCGCAGGGCGTCGGCTGAATCGGCGAGGCCACCGTGTTCGGCAGTGGCTCCAGACTGCACAGATACCTGATGGCGTCGTCGAACCGCTCGATCGGGATCACCTGGACGCTGCGCACCCAGCGCTTGGCCTCGTCGGCGTTGTCCTTCGGCACTAGAAAGACCTGCGCTCCATCGTGTTCCGCGGCCAGCGCCTTCTCGGCGGCGCCGCCCACAGCCCCGACAACACCATCCGCGCCGATTGTCCCCGTTCCAGCCACGAAGTAGCCGCGCGTCAGGTCACCGTCGGTCACGGCGTCGAGCACGCCGAGGGCGAACATGAAGCCCGCCGAGGGTCCGCCCACGTTGTCCGACTCGATGTCGACCTGGAACGGCATGCGCACGTCGAACAGGTAGGTGCTGATGGTCACGCCGACAATCGGCCGACCTGGCTCGGTGGGCGAGTTGGCGGTGCGAATGTCGAGGTCCAGCTGCTGTCCGTCGCGCTGGACAGTGAGCCGCACGGTTTCGCCGACCTGGTGGCGGCGAATCTTCTCGATCAAAGCATTGGTGGTGGGGGTGGGCTCGCCGTCGACGGCGACGATGATGTCGCGCACTTGCAGGACACCATCGGCGGGCATGCCCTGGATGACGCTCTCGACCTGAGCGCCCTGGCCGGTGATAGCGACGTCGTAGCCGGCCGCTCTGAGTCCCACGACCGCGGCGACTGGCTTGCTCTCGTCGATCAGGCGGCGGTTGGTCTCGTTGATCTGCTGCTGGGTGGTGCCTGGCGGCCTGATGTCGGCTGTTGGCACGACCTCCGCCTTGCCCATCACTCTCGCGCGGGCGACCTCGCCCCAGTTCGCCTCCAGCTCGTAGACGGCGGTGAAGGCCATGCGGCCCATCGGCCGACGCACGTCGTCCGGGACGCGGACGCGCGAGCCGATGTCCCAGGTGCCGCCCGGCGTGATCAGCGAATACGGGCTGGTTGCACCAAGTGGCGCGACGACGAGGACCGCGACGAGCGCAGCAATGCCAAGCAGGTCCCGGGTCACGCCCAGATCGTATCCTCTGAAACCGTTGAAAAACCCCAGTGCGAGGCGCACGCGCTCGGCTGCGCAGCAGGATCTCGCTCGGCTCAAGGCGCACCATGCCGCCAGCACCGGGGGTGGCCGTTTGCGGGCAGCGATCTTCGGGATCAACGACGGACTGGTTACCAACGCCAGCCTTGTGGTAGGGGTGGCGGCGGCAGATCCTGGGCGGCAAGTGGTCATCCTGGCTGGTATTGCCGGGCTGGTGGCTGGCGCCGTCAGCATGGCCGCGGGCGAGTACATCAGCATGAGCGTGCAGCGCGAGGTGTTCGAGTCGCAGATCTCGCAGGAGGGCCGAGAATTACGCGACAGCCCGGCCGAAGAGCGCGAGGAAGTGGCGATCATGTTCCGCGCCAAGGGTCTGCCGGATGCCGATGCGGAACGCATCGCCGATCACGTGATGGCCGAACCCGAGGTGGCGCTGGACCTGATGGCGCGCGAGGAGCTGGGCCTGAACCCGGATGACCTGGGCTCGCCGTGGGGGGCAGCCAGCAGCTCGTTCCTGGCGTTCGCCGCCGGTGCGGCCGTGCCCCTGCTTCCCTACATCGCGCTGGCGGGCACGATGGCGATGCTCGCCTCGCTCCTGCTCGCGGGCGTTGTCCTGACCACGGTGGGCGGTCTCACCGCGCGGCTGAGCCAACGCCCGATCGCGTTCGGGGCTGGCCGAGCGCTGCTCATCGGCGCATTGGCCACGGGTGTTACATACGTAGTAGGTCGCATCGTTGGAGTTGCGGTGACGTAATGGCTACTAGTGATTTTTCGTTTGATGTGGTCTCGCAGTTCAATCGGCAGGAGCTGGTCAATGCGGTCGATCAGGCAATGCGCGAGGTGCGGACCCGTTACGACTTGAAGGACAGCGGGTCTTCCATCGAGCTGGAGACGAGCTCGTTGAAGTTCCACAGCGCGAGCGAGATGACACTGGAGGCGGTCAAAGACCTGCTGCTGCAGAAGGCCGTCAAGCGGCAGCTGTCGCCCAAGATTTTTGACTACGGTCGCGTTGAGGAAGCTTCGAAGGGGACTGTCCGGCAGACCGCGAATTTGCGGCAGGGCTTGAACCAGGACCTGGCGCGGGAGATCACCAAGCTCATCCGCGATCGGCTGCCGAAGTTGAAGACGCAGGTGCAGGGCGACGCGGTGCGGATAACGGGCAAGAACAAGGACGATCTGCAGGCCGCGATTCAGCTGCTGCGGAAGTCGGAGCAGGAGCGGAACTGGCCAGTGCCGCTGCAGTTCATCAATTACCGATAGGCGGCGTTCCGCGGAAGCGGCTGAGGTCGGGTGGCTCTTGCGTGATGCCTTGCGCGAGGTTGATGAAATACTCGAGCAGAGGGTGATCGTCGGTGAGCACGGGGCCCGCGCCAGCGTAGGCGTGGAGCTCGGCCTCGTCAGCGCGGAACTGGGCGAGCACATCCTGCGCGTGGTTGAAGCCAACCTCGGCGAGGGCGCCGCGGGCGTTGGGATCAGCCAGTCGATTCTCCAACACTGAGAGGCTGAGCGTGAGCGGCTGGGGCGAGCCGATGAGCAGGTCGCCGCCGAGCCACAGCGTGGCGTGCGGGAACGCTTGCAGGAACGTCCGCACGATCAGCGCGTGCTCGTACGCGCTGCCCGGCGAGACCCACTGGACCATGATGCCGTCGGGCCGCAGCGCACGCGCGACCAACGTGAAGTACTCAACCGAGTACAGGTTCGTGGCGCCCGCGTCGTATGGATGGATCACGTCCGCGGTCACCACGTCATACGGCTGGCGATTGCGCAGCAGGAAATTGCGGCCATCATCAATCGCGAGATGCACGTTGGGCTGCAGCAGCACGTCCTGGTTCGCAAGCCTGAAATACGGCGCCGCCGAAATCACCGCTTCAGAGAGCTCGATCACGTCGACCTGGCTGCCGCTGTGTCGTGCGATCGCGCCTGGCGTAGCACCTGCGCCGAGGCCCACTACGAGTGCGTGTGGCGAAGCAGAGGGCGCGAGCAGCGCAGCCAGGTGGCCCATCACGCGGTGGTAGCGCACGAGGTCGGGCGCATCGTTGGTCTGGCCGCGGCTGTTGGTGAACAGGGTCTGCACGCCGTCGGCGTCGCGGCCGACACTGACGGTGTTCTCGAGCCCCTCCCAGTACGCCAGCAGTTGCTGATCGGGAAAGTGCTCGGCAAAGACCACCGCGTGCAGCGGCGGGCGGGTAGCGCCCCATGCGATGAGCAACCACGCCACACCTGGCGCCAGCCACAGCCGCCAGTGCAGCGTCCGCAGCAGCGCCAGGCCGAGCAGCACGTTCAATCCAGCCAGTAGCAGCAGACTCAGGTGCGCCCCCAGCAGTGGGACCAACACGAAACCGCCGAGCAGTGAGCCGACGATAGCGCCCGCGACATTGGCGCCGTAGATCCCGCCCACGCGGCGACCAAGGCCCGAGCTCCCCGCCGCCCACAGGCGCGCAGCCACAGGGAAGGTCGCACCCATCAACAGTGCAGCCGGCAGCACCGTCAACACGCACAGCGCGCCCATCAAACGTGTATCGGTGCGCACCAGGCGGCCGAGGACGGTCTCTCGCAGGCCGAGCAGCAGGTCGTAGGCGCCGCCGAACGCCACGAGTGTCAGCACCGCCGCCAGACCGATGCCGATTTCGAGCACCGCGAGGCTGAAGCCAGCAAGAAGCGGTGTCGGACGCCAGCCCATCCACAGGCCGCCCAGGGCGCCGCCGACGGCGATACCCAGCAGCACCGTAGCCAGCATCAGCACGAAGCCATAGATGCTGCTGTCGAACAGGATGGCCAGGATGCGCGACCACACCACCTCGTAGGCCAGCGAAATGCCGCCGGAGATCGCGAACACCCAGAGTGCCGCTCGGGCGAGCCGCGGGGCGGGCGTTTCCCCTGGCGCCGGTGCTCTGACCAGGGCAGGCTCTGACAACCGCCGGCGGCTCAACAGCATCGCGCCCACACCCGCGAGCACGTTGCACGCGGCAGCGGCGGCGATGGTCTCCGAGAGGCCCAGGCGCCCGATCAGCACGAAGCCAGATAGCAAGCAGCCCGCGATGGCGCCGCCCGTGTTCAGTCCGTAGAGGAGGCCGATCGCGCGAGCGTCCGAGCTGGATGACCCGCGCAGTCGACGGGCACCGCGCACCGCCAGCGGCAAGGTCGCGCCCATCAGTCCCGTGGGCACCAGCAGCACCGCGAACGCCAGGACCGTCCGCGAGGTACTGGCAAGGCCCGGCGTCTGGGCGAGCGCCGCGTAGATGTCCTGCAGCCAACTGAACGCCCACGGCGTCAGCAACGCGGTGGCGCCGACGCCGAGCTCGACGAGGCCGTACAGCCGCAGCGGATGCCTGGTCTGGTCAGCGCGCTGGCCGCCGACCAGGCTGCCGATTGCAAGCCCGGCCATGAACGCCGCCAGCACCGTGCTGATGGCGTACACCGTGACGCCGAAGGCCAGGCCGAGCAGGCGTACCCACGCGACCTGATACATGAGGCCCGCGGCGCCCGACAGGATGAGCAGGGCACCAATCGGCACGACCGGTGCGATTGACCACGCCGGTCGTGCCTCGAACAGCGGAGGTGAAGCCTCCGCGGTAGCAGCTATGCGGATTCCTTCGGCGGTGCGCCGTTGTCCCGTGGCCGATTGAGCGGCTTCGATTCGATGCTTGGCAAGCGACCCATCAGCTCGCTGACCTTCATACCGGTCAGCGTCTCGAACAGCTCGGGCACCTGCGCCACCATCTTGGCCACCTCGCCGGTGATCTGCGAGACGCCGGGTGATCGGCCATCGCCGGTCGACACGACGGTGATCTTGTCCACGCTCGCCAGCGACCCTGCCAGCGCGCGCACCACCTCGGGCATGCCTGTAAGCAGCTTGTCGAGGACGGCGGCCTGGTTGTACTCCTGGAACGCCGCGGCGCGCATGTGCATCGCATCCGCCTCGGCCTGGCCCTTGGCGCGCACGATCTCGGCTTCGGCGGTGCCCTGCAGGCGTATCGCTTCGGCCTGACCCGCCGCTTCAGTGGCCAGCTTCAGGCGCTGCGCCTCGGCGAGCGTTTCGATTCGACGCCGCTCTGCTTCGGCGGCCTTCGTAACCGTGGCTTCCAGCTCGCGTTCGCGGCGGGAGACCTCGAGCTCCTGGACCTTGATCTGCTCCTGGCGCTGCACCTGTTCGATGCGCACCTGTTCGGCAACAACCTTCTGCTGCGCCTGATTTGAAGCGATGTCGTAGGCCTTCTCGGCCAGCGCGCGCTGCTGGCGCACGGCGGCTTCATACTCGGCCTTCTTGACTTCGAGGTCGCGTGTTGCCTCGGCTTGCTTCGTTTCGGACGCGGTCTGCGCGATCACGCGCTCCTGGTCCGCGGCGGCTTGCGCCACGGCAGACTCGCGCATTGCCATGGCTCGCCGGATCGCGGTGTCGCGCTCGGCCTCGGCCTGGGCGATATCCGCTTCGCGCTTGACCCGAGCAATGTCGGGGCGACCCATATTGTTGATGTAGTCGTTGTCGTCGATGACCTTCTTGATCGTGAACGAGACGACCTCGAGACCCATCTTGTTGAGATCCTCGGAGACGCTGTCGCGGACGCGGCCAGCGACGATCTCGGGCTCCTTCACGATCTCTTCGACCTTCAGCAGACCGACGATGCCGCGCAGGTGACCTTCCATCACCAGCCGCAGCAGAGCCTCGCGTTCCTCGGGTTGCTTGGTCAAGAACTGCTCGGCGGAGGTGCGGATGCTCTCGGGGTCGGACTTGACCTTGATCTGGGCGACGGCCTCGACGCTCACCGCGACGCCCTGCGACGTGTACAGCTGCTGCTCGGGCGCCACGTCGAACGACATCAGCTCCAGCGACAGCTCTTGAAAACTCTGGAATAGTGGCCAGACGACTTTGCCGCCGCCGGTCACGATGTGGGTGCCTCCCCAACCGTAGACAATCAGGGCTCGGTTTGGACCAACTCGCCGAAACAGCGTGCCGACAACCCACATGAGTAGCAGCAGCGCGACGACGGCGCCCGCGACGATGCCCGTAATGATGATGTTCATGGCTGCCTCTTCTGTAAGACCTCTCCGTTCTCGGTGGCCGCGGCACCCTCGCGCGCGGCGATGAACTCGGCCCACGGTTGGACGATGGCGATGCCTTTCTGGTATTGCGCGATGACCACTTCCGTACCGCGAGGGATGGGCGTGCCACCCACTGCGCGCGCGGCTTCACTACGCCGCGCGCCTGCTTTTGAGAACACCACTTCGCCGGTTCCCTGGGCTGGGATGCCGATCGTGATCTGGCCGACGGTGCCCTCGAGGCGATAATCGGCGGGATCCATCACGCGCTCACCTTTCAGCACCAGGCCGAGGTACCTCGCGACGAGGTATGCGCCGAGGCTACCGCCGAGCAGGGCGCCCAGGAACACCGCGGGGAGCGCCCAGTCTGAGAGCTTCTGGAGGAGGTAGCCGGCGGCGCCGAACCACGTCAGGAAGCCCATGATTGCCGAGCCGTTCAGCAGCGGCAACGAGCGGAGCCAGCCGCCTCCGTTACCGTGGTGGGCGTGGAGGCCGTGACCGTGGGCGGCGTGGCCATGCAGGCTGAAGCCGTGGTCGAAGCCCGAAACGGCGCCGAGCAGGGCTGAGACGAGCGTGAAGAGTGCGCCGAAAATGAAGATGGCCAGAAAGAGCGTTTCCATGCCGTCAGGTGTTGGTGGTGTACCTCTCGTCAGATAGGGTGTCAATCACTTGCTGGCGCCCGCTTCTTTGGCGGCTACGCCTGCTACAGAATCGACGTAACGCGCGTAGGCATAGTTGCGCCCCCTTTGCCCTGGCGGGCGCCTGCGCCCGGGGAGCTGAGATGTGCTACACGGGAGGCGTGAGCGGGTGAGCGCGCGAGTGCTGTCGCGGCGGGTCAGCGGCTGGGTGGTGCTCGGCATCGGCGCGGCGTTCGTGGAGCTGGGGCTGCTGCGCGTGCTCTTCGAAGGGCTCGGCTGGGCATTGCCGGTGGCGACGGCGGTTGCCGCTGAGGCGCTCATCCTGGCCAAGTTTGTGATAGCCGACCGATGGGTCTTCGGCCATCCCGCACCCGCCTTCAACAGGTTGATCAAGTACCACGGCGCGTGCGCGGGGGCGTTCGCCGTCTACTGGCTCGTGATCAATGGGCTGTCGGAGCTCGTCGGCGTGCCTTACACACTGGCATTCGTTGTAGGAACCGCCGCGTCGTTCGCCTGGAGCCTCGCGACGAACTTCCTCTGGGTGTGGCGCTTCAGCCGATAGCCGCCCGCACCCGCGCGATCGCCGCGTCAACTGTGGAGTCGGTCCACGATTGATAGCCGAGCGCCTGCAGCTGGCTCGCGAGCCGAGCTCCCACCCACCGCGCATGCCATGGCTCGTCGATATAGCCCGTGAGCGGACTCGAAGCAGGCGTGTATGGCAGGACAAACCCGAACCGGTGGGCATTTTCCGAAACCCACAGCGCGGTGTCGCTGCCGCGGAACGCGCGGAACACGCTCGTGAAGTCGAGTGTGGTGCCGAGCTGGTGTTGCGAATGCCCCGCCCGTGCCGAGTAGCGATTGGCGGTCTCCTCGTCACCCCAACGCGCGGTCTGGGCCGCGAAGACGTCGAGTTGGTACGCCTGCGAACGAAAGCCCGAGCCCACATAGAGCTCATGGCCGAGAGCGTCTGCCTCCTGCACCATGGCTCGGGTGTCGTCGACGATGAGCGCCCGGAGCAACTGCCTCCCGTTCGCGGGGATGCCAGAACTGGCGGCGCTTACGAGGTCGCGCGGCGTGTAGCCATCTGGCAGCGCATCGTCGCGGGTGGCAGGCAGCAGCACCTCGGCTGCCACCGAAGGATCCAGCCCGAACACGCTGCCCGGGTCAGGATCGAGCTCGCCGCGCAGCCAGTCGGGCTGTTGCTGCGCCGCCACCGGCGTCCAGGCGCCGAGGACGGGCAGCGTCAGCCCAAGCACGACCAGGCGCCGCCGACTGAGCGGCATATCCCGTTCAGCTTAGCGCGGCGTCGTAGGCTCTCTTGAACGCGGAGTCCGTCCAGTACTGCCCAACGAGGACCCGCTGGCCGACTGCGATGGCTTCGACCGCGGCCTTGTTGGCGGCGCGGACCTGCCGCCGCATCGCCAGCCTGGCCCGCCAGGGAGAGGTACGTCTCGAGCGCTTTGCGGTGAGTCTTCTACCGAACGACGCCGGGGACCACGCTTTGGGCAGGAACATCCGTGGTGGCGTTCCGCCGTCGACCGCCAGGACCCAGATATTGGCCACAGAGAAGCCGCCCGGCGCGTCGGGCAGCCCGTACGGCCGCAGGGCCCGCCGAGCACAGCCATCGTGGGATCGACCCACGTGTTCAGGACCGGGTTGATCGGTACGAGCGCGAAGTCGTCGACCAGCCGTCGGCGTTCGATGCGCAGGTGCGCCGGGGCGCGTCGAACGCCGACGGCTGGTTGGAAGGCCAGGCGCCCGCGCTGCGGTCAGGTGGTCCGCAAGTCGTCGCCGGCGCGTGCGGAACCCTGGTGACGCTCGGCTACAGGTCCACGGCGCGCTCGATCCTCGGCTGCGCTATCGAAGAAGAGGACAAAGAAGACAAAGAGGAAGTCGCCGAGGACGCCGAGGCACTCAGCGCATAATCAACGCGGTGCATACGCACGCGAACGATTCACACGAACGGCGACTGGTACTGGTCCTGTCCATGGCCTTCGCGTATCTGGTTGCGGAGGTGGTGGGCGGGCTGTTGACGGGGTCGTTGGCGCTGCTGGCGGATAGTGGGCACCTGCTCACGGATGTGCTGGGGCTGAGCATGGCCCTCGCGGCGATTCGATTCGCGCGGCGGCCGGCCACGCCGGGCAAGACGTACGGGTTCTATCGGGCGGAGATCCTGGCGGCGCTGGTCAACAGCATCGTGCTGCTCGGCGTGGCTGGGTGGATCTTCTTCGCGGCCTGGGAGCGGCTCGCGGCACCGGTAACCGTCCAGGCGTGGCCGATGCTGGTTGTGGCCGTGGGTGGGCTCGTCGTCACGGTCACTGGTGCGCGACTCCTGCACGCGGGCGCCAAAGAGAGCCTGAACATGCGTGGCGCGTTCCTGGAGCTGGTGGGCGACCTGCTCGGCGCCATCGGGACAATTGTTGCCGCCGTCATCATTCTGAGTACGGGCTGGACGGTCGCCGATCCGCTCATCTCGGCCGTGATCGGGCTTCTGATCCTGCCGCGGGCGTGGAGCCTGCTGCGCAGCGTCGTCGACGTGCTGCTCGAATCGACGCCGCGGCATCTCAACATGCAGCAGATCGAGGCGGCCATGCGCGCGGTGCCGGGGGTCGGGTCGGTGCACGACCTGCATGTATGGACGATCAGCAGCGGCTTCGACGCCATGTCGGGCCATGTGCGCTCCAACGGCCGACCGTCGGAGGAGGTGCTGCACGATCTGCGGCGCATGCTACGCGAGCAGTTCGGCATCGAGCACGTTACGCTGCAGGTCGAAGCGCTCGATCACGCCGACGACGGCGCGTGCTGCATCGTCGACCCGCGATGCTTCGTCCCGAACGCGGCCTATATCGCGAGCGACCTGTCATACGGGCCGCGTTCACAGTCAAAACTTTAGGCGTACCGCCTAAAGCAATCCCCACAGGTGCCATATTGGAACGCTCGCGCACAGCGCGAGCAGAGTGACCACGCCATAGGTGATCGCCATCGGCCGCGCCTGGCGGTGCGTGAACAGCCGACCGTAGGTTCCGTGGTACAGCGCCAGGTAGGTCGTGCTCTGGTACGGCAGGAAAAAGCCGTTGCACGCGATGAGCGCGGTCAGCGCCACGACCCACGGGTCGATCCCCGCGCTGCTCGCGACTGGCGCGAGCGAGATCGTCAGCAGTGGCGCGGCCGCTTGCCAGCGCATCACCAGACTGAGCACGTAGCACAGCAGGGTGAGGGCCGCGACGAAGAGCACGGGCGTACTCGCCAGCCCGCCAACAGTCTGCGTCGCCAGGCGCGCCAGCCACTGGTCGAGCTGGGTGTCGGCAAAGACGTCGGACATGCTGGTCAAGATGCCCGACAGCAGAGCGAAGCTCCAGTTGACGCTGCTCAGACCGTTGGCCGCTAGCACCCCGGTTCCCGCCAGCACTGCCAGCGCGAGCACTCCCACCCAGGCAGGGTCGAGGTGGTGGATCGGCTGACTCGCGAAACCAACCAGCACGAAGATCGTGATGCCTAACGCGATCAGCTCGTGGCGTGACGGCGGGCCAAGCAGGGCTCGCTGCAGCGCCAGGGCATGGCTGGCGTTCTCGCGCTGGACATCCTCCGCGCGCGGTCGATAGCGCCAGATGATGAACGCGATCAGGCCGGCGAACAGCAGCAAGTGCGTGGGCGCCGCGCGCACGGCCCACGAGCCCCAGCTGAGCCCGGAGCGAGCGGACTCGGGCAACACCGCGTAGACCAGCACCGAGGTCGTGGAGCTGGTCAAGAAGACTGCCACGATCTGGCCGAAGCCCATCAGAATCGCCATCGCCATGCCGATTGCTGGTCGACTACCGCGCGGGTAGCCCAGCGCATCGATGAGCTCCGTCGCGGCGGGCGCCACCAGCGCCACGCGGCTGGTCGCGTTCGGCACGGCTGGTCCGATCAGCATGCCCGCGAAGCCGAGGCTGATCGCCTGACCGGGGAAGCCGCCGCGGCTGTGGGCGACCGTCCACAGCGCCATGCGGTACAGCAGACCAGACGAGGCGATGGCGGTCCCCACCGCCAGCGCGGTCACCACCAGCACCCAGTTGCCGGTGGCGAAGCCGCCCAGAGCGATGCGCGGCGCGGTCACACCGCCGACGACCCACGCGGCTGCCAGGAGGAGTGCGACGATGCCGTCGGGCAGCGCCTCGAGCGCCAGTAAGGGCAGCACACCGATGAGCGTGATGAGGGCATGCCAGCCACGCTCGGACAGGCCTTCGGGCGGCGGCAGCGGCCATGCGGCGAGCACGATGGCCACGCCGAGCAGGGCGCCAATCGCGGGCCGACCCAGACGCCATCGCGGCCGCTCCAACGTTGCAGCGCTCTCGGCGGAGGTGGGCCAGCCAGCCAGGTCGTGCAGGTGCGGGTGATCGGCGAGGGCCGCTACCGGCAGCAGTCGCGCGAGGGCTTGCGCCTGCTCGGGGTGGGATCGACGCAGCGCATCCGCCTCGCGGTCCACCATCTCGACTGCCTCGGACAGCAGGTCGCCTTCGAGCAGGACTTCCACGGCGAGGTCGGTCGCGCCGACGGAGCGGGCCAGCGCCGCCAGCTCGCGGCGGGTACGTGCGACGCCGCCCGGGCCGAGGCGCTCGAGCATGCGGCGCAGCAGAAATCGGCGGAACACGGGAGGGTATTTGCGAGCGCGAGCAGACAGGTCGCCCGGTGTCGCGCGACCGTCGAGGAGGACGTCGGCCAGCGGGAGCTGCGACAGGTCCGCGTGACTGGTGCCCAACAGCTCGCCCAGCACCCGCTCGTCGAGGACCGGCAGAAGCGCGGCACGCTCGAGCATGGCCTGCTGCGCTGGCGACAGGCTCGAGTACAGGTACTCGGCCATCCCTTCGAATTCGCTCGCCAGCTCGGCGACCTCGGTTTGCCGGCTGGCCAGGCGACCACTGACGGTCGCCGCGAATGAGGCGGCGATGCCCGGGGTGCGGCGCAGGAGGCGCGTGAAGCGGTCAGCGGGCAGCCGCCACACCAGGCAGTCGGTGAGCGCAGCGAGGGTGGTGGCGCGTGGCTCATCGCGCAGCAGGGCCAGGTCGCCGAAAACGGCGGGCGGGTGGATTGTGTCCAGGCGCACGCCGTCGGCGAGGCGCTCGACGAGGCCTTCGCGGAGGATGTACAGCGCGTCCGCGGGCGTGCCCTGCTCGAAGATCACGTCGCGCGCCTGAAAGTGGACCTCCTCGAGCGCGGCTGCCAGACGCGCGCGATCGACCGGCGCCAGCTCGGAGAATGGCGCGATCGCGGCCAGCTCCGCGGCGGCGCGGGTGATCGCCTGGCGGGCGCCGAACGGAATGGCCACCATTCGGAGCATGCTCGCCGTGGTCGGCGGCGTCAAACTCGCCCTGGTGCTGGCGGCTAGTTCAGCGCGCTGCTGATGCAGCTGGAGTCTCGACAGCGCGTAGCGCGGCCTGGCCGTCGGGCGTCAGCTGTACGTGCGCACCGGCCACGCGGACCAGACGCGCTTCGAGCGCATCTTCCCAGACCGTGAAGCGCGGGCAGTGGCTGCCCCAGGCTTCCATCGCGTCGGTGTACGAGCGTGGCGCATCGGCAACCCACGTGAGTAGCTGCTGCATCGGCGCATCCACGCCAGCGACTATACCGCTTGTCTCAGGTCGGGTAGGAGCTGCCCCAGTAGACCTCGACCGTGTAGCCGTCGGGGTCGGTGCACTTGAAGCTGACCAGGTCGGGCTCCTCGACCTCCTCGATGATCGGCACGCCGTCGACTTGCATGCGGTCCTGGAGCTGCCGCACCTGCTCGGCCGTGTCCAGGTGGAAGCCGAAGTGGTGGAACGCGCCCGGATTGGGCGGCGGATCGCCATGCATGAAGGCGAGGTCAAAGCCTTCCGCATTGCGGATGAACAGTGTGTCGCCGAACCACTCTGAGGCACCATCGAAGCCGAAATAGGACTCGTAGAACCGACGCGCGCGCCGCAAGTCGTGGACGAGCAGCGCGAGGTGCCTCAGAAGCGGCGCCATTGGCGGCCGTCGCGTTCTATGAACGCATCGGCCCAGGTGGGGCCCCAGGTGCCGGCGGGGTAGAACTGGACGTTGCTCGGGTGTTGCCGCCAGCCTTCCAGGATGTCTTCGGCCCACTTCCAGGCTTGTTCGACCTCATCGGCCCTGGTGAACAGCGTGCGATCGCCGAGCATGGCGTCCAGCAGCAGGCGCTCGTAGGCATCGCTTTGTTCGGCGGCCTGGCCGAACGACGTGCCGTAGTGGAAGTTCATGTCGACTTCCTGCAACTGCATCGTCGGGCCCGGCACTTTGGCGCCGAAGCGCAGGCTGATGCCCTCGTCGGGCTGGATGCGCATCGCCAGCACATTGGCTTCCAACCGCTCCTCGCCCGGGAAGAACATCTGCGGTGCGCGCTTGAACTGGATGGCGATCTCCGTCGCCCGCGTCGGCAGCCGCTTGCCATGGCGTAGATAAAAGGGCGTGCCCGCCCAACGCCAGTTGTCGACGTGCAGCTTGAGCACAACGAACGTCTCCGTCCACGAGTTCGGCGCGACCTTCTCTTCGCCGCGATAGCTGGCGACCGGCGTGCCACCCTGTGAGCCCGCGTTGTACTGGCCACGCAGCGTAAATTCGCCGGTCTGCTCCGGCGGGATGCGCCGCAGCGCCTTGATCACTTTGAGCTTCTCGTCGCGCACGGGCTCGGCCTCGAACACCACCGGTGGTTCCATGGCCACGATCGACAGCAATTGCAGCATGTGGTTTTCGACGACGTCGCGGAACGCGCCGATCTCTTCGTAGTAGCCACCGCGCCGCTCGACGCCGACCGTTTCGGCCACGGTGATCTGTACGTGGTCGACGAAGTTGCGGTTCCAGATCGGCTCGAAGATGCCGTTCGCCAGCCGAAACGCCAGGATGTTCTGGACCGTCTCTTTGCCGAGATAATGGTCGATCCGATAGACCTGCGACTCCTGAAAGGCGGACTGCACCGAGCGATTCAGCTGCTGCGCCGTCTGCAGGTCGGTGCCGAAGGGTTTCTCGATCACCAGGCGCACGAAGCCCTTGTCGCGCTCCGGGCGGTGGTCGAGCTTGGCATCACCTAGCTGCGCGGTGATGACCTGGAACAGCTCGGGCGGCGTCGCCAGATAGAAGATGCGATTGCCGTCCCCACCCAGCTCGGTCAGCCGATCGCGCAGCGCCTGATAACTGGCCGGGTTGTCGAACTGGCCCGACATGTAGTGCAGCCGATTCTCGAACTCCTGCCACGCCTTGTCGGGGACGCCATCGCTGGAAAAGCTCTCGATGCCTTCACGCGCGGTGCGTCGGAAGTCGTCATCCGATAACGGGGAGCGCGAGAAGCCCAGCACGGAGAACTGCTTGCTGAGCAGCCCCCCTTTGTGCAGGTCGAACAGCGCCGGAATCAGCTTGCGATGGGTCAGGTCACCCGAGGCGCCAAAGATGACCATGACGCACGACGGCGCCGGCCGCAGCTGGACGGGAACGGAGATCTCGCCGTCGCGCGCGCTGACCGAGACGTCAAGTGCCATGGCTTGTACCCGCTCCGCGTGCCTGGCGGCCCGCGTCGGGAGCACTAGCGCCGACGTGCTCCGGTGCCGAGCGGACGCCTGTCTCCTGGCCACCCACTCGCACCGCGTGACCACCGAACTCGTTGCGCAGCGCCGCCAGCACCCGCCACGAGAACGAGTTGGGATCGCGCGAGTAGAAGCGACTGAACAGCGCGAACGCGATGACGGTGGCCGGCACGTCCTCGTCGATCGCCGCCTCGACCGTCCAGCGGCCCTCGCCGGAGTCGTCGACCCAGCCCTCGAGTCCTTCCAGCTTGGGGTCCTTTTCGAGCGCGTTCACCATCAGGTCGAGGAGCCAGGAGCGCACCACGCTACCGTGCTGCCAGATCTTCGAGACCTGCTTGAGGTCGAGTCCGTAGGCGGACTTCTCCAGGATCTGGAAGCCCTCGGCGTAGGCCTGCATCATTCCGTACTCGACGCCGTTGTGCACCATCTTCACGAAGTGGCCGGCGCCGTTCGGGCCACACAGCCCGTAGCCAGCGTCGGGCGCAAGGGTCTTCACCACCGGCTCGACGCGGGCGAAGGCCTCGGGTGAGCCGCCAGCCATGATCGAATAGCCGGCCTGCAGCCCCCAGATGCCGCCGCTGGTTCCGCAATCGACGAACTCGAAGCCACGTGCCTTGCACCGCTCGGCGCGGACCATCGTGTCCTTCCACTTGGAGTTGGCGCCGTCGACGAAGAGATCGCCAGGCTGGCACAGGTCCATGAGCTGGTCGAGGTGCTGATCGGTGACCTTGCCCGCGGGCAGCATCAGCCAGATATGGCGCGGTCCCTGGACCCTCTTGACCAGGTCTTCCAGTGAGGTCGCGCCGATCGCCCCGTTGCGCACTGCCTCTTGCACGGGCGCAGGACTGCGATTGAAGGCGACTATCTCGTGGCCGCCGCGTGCAAGACGGTGGACCATGTTGGCGCCCATCCGGCCAAGGCCGACGAAGCCGAGTTGCATGACAGTGGAGCCCTCCCGTGAAGTCAGAGTGCGTTCAGGAGGCGGTCGAGCCCAGCGGCGACGTCGCGGCCAAGATGTAGCCGCGCCGCGCGCAGGCCGCGACTCTGCAGGGACTGCAGGTCGCCCAACGACTGGGCTGCGATGAGCGTGCCAAAGGAGTAGGCCGCGCCAGGGATTGGCACGTCGGCGGTGGGTTCGTAGGTCAGCTGCAGGAACACTCCGCTGGATGGTCCGCCTTTGTGGAGTTGACCGGTGGAGTGCAGAAAACGCGGCCCGATGCCGAGCGTGGTCGCGACTTTCTGTCGATCGCGGACCCGGGCGCGGATGCGCTGCAGCTGCGCCTCGATAGCGGGGGTTGGCGTGAGGTACGCCTGCAGCGAGACGTAGTCGCCGGCGCGTGCTTGCGACAGGAAGCTGGCGGCGTCGTCGGGCGACAGCGTGTGCGGCGGTGTCGACTCCGAAGACGAGAGCACCCGCGCGGTGTTGTCCTTGCTCTCCTGGACGTTGGGCTGGTCGAAGGGGTTGATGTGCAGCAGCGCTCCAGCCATTGGCGTGGCGACTTCCCAGCAATACATTTCCGCTGCCAGGGCGTCGATGTTCGGCAGCGCGCGCACGACCAGCGGGTGCGCACCGCGCAGCTTGTCGACGGCTCGGTCGAGGTCTGCGTTGTCATCGTCGTCGACGCGCAGTACGACGAAGCAGCGGTCGGCGCCGTAGGCGTCAGGCTCGCCAATCGGCTCGCCGACTACGGGCACGATGCCCTTGCCCTCTTTGCCCGTACTTTCCGCGATCAGCTGCTCGACCCACAGGCCGAAGCTGCCCAGGCGCGGCGACGTCAGGATCGTCAGCTTGTCGCGGCCCGCTCGGGCAAGAGCGCCGAAGAAGGCGCCCAGCCACGCGCCCGAGTTGTCCTGGGTGCGTTCGTGCTGGCATTGGGCCCGCTCGCGCACGGCTGGCTCGAGAAGGCGCGCCAGGTCGAGGCCGATCAGCGCGGCAGGCACCAGTCCGAAATACGACAGCGCTGAGTAGCGGCCGCCGATCTCGGTCGGATTCAGGAACGTGTTGCTGAAACCACGCTCGTGGCTGAGTCGGTCGAGGCTCGTGCCCGGGTCGGTGATGGCGCAGAACTGCTCACCGCGGCCACCGCTGAGCTCCCAGAAGTGAGCCAGGAACGACATCACCTCAATCGTTCCACCCGACTTGCTGGAGATCACGAACAGCGTGTGTTGCGGATCGATGGCGGCATCGACCGCGGCAACGGCGCCCGGATCGGTGAAGTCGAGGACGTGCACGTCCAGGCCGCGGGCGCGGCCCGAAAAGGTGATGCGGAAGACTTCGGGCGCCAGGCTGCTGCCGCCCATCCCGCACACGACCGCGTGGCGGATGCCGCGCTTCGCGCAGTCGGCCGCGAATTGTCGCAGCTCGGCGGCCTTGTGCAGGAAATCGTCCGGCAGCGTCAGCCAGCCGAGCCGATTGGACAGCTCGACGTCGTCCTCGGGCCGCGGTTTCCAGAGAGTCGGGTCACGCGCCCACATGCGCTTGACCGCGTGGAGCGCGTCGAGCTCGGCCACCGCGGACTCGACCACCGTGGACGCGCCGCCCAGGTCGACGCTGAGGGTGCGTATGGCCGCGGTCTGCACGCGGTTAACCTTACGCGCATCGCGGAAAGTGCTGCCCGCAACGTTCTTAGCGGCCGACGAGCGCTGTATGGCTCAGCGAGTAACCCTCGTACAGGTGCTCGCACGGTGGACCATCGGTCAACCGCAGGCTCCGCTCGTCGAGGTCCATGATGACCGACGTCACGGTGATGTACTGCTCCTCGGGTGGGTCAGCGTCGTTCTCGTGCCTACAGATGCCGTCGGGATGGTCATCGTGGTCACGCAACGCGGCTTCCAGGTCGGCGATGGCGACCGGCAGCCGCGCCTCCAGCACAGCCTGCATCCGCGCCTGGCGGTGGTAAGAGTGGGGGCGGCGCTCGCTCGGCGGCTCGGCGATGTGCAGCCGCTCGGGCTCGAGGAAGTGATTTGTGTGCACCGCGTAGCCGTTTCTGGCTGGCAGCTCGCGCAGCGTGTCGGGCGCTGCTTCGATATCCAGGATGCGATCGGGCGGCTGCGCGAGCAGGAAGTTGGTGGAGCACGCGCGCGGGCGGCTGGTGATGGTGCCGCGGGCGGCGTTGAACGAGCGTGAGCGCAGGATCTCGAAGCATCGCATGTGGAACGGCGGCTCGAGGCGCGACCAGTCGTCGACGGTGCTCAGCAGCCCGTTGATGGCCAGACCAAGCCCGGCCGAGTTCAGGCCGATCTTGCCGCCGACGATGCCGGCCTCGGTGAAGCTGAGCGTCTCGAGCCCATCGGTCTCGATGGTGTGCACCACCGCGCCCTTGACCTGCGGGATCCAATCCCAGTTCTGTCCCAGCAGCAGGTGGCGGTTCTGACTCGCTTCGGGCAGCACGGCGAACGAAGTGCAGCCGTCGACCATGGCGCAGAAGCCATACTGGAAGTACAGCAGCTCGTAGCGCATATTGAGCACCAGGATGTCGGTGAGGTCCTGTCCGGAGCCATCGGCGACCCCGCGCATGCCGTCCCAATACGGGTGCCCCGCGAACACGTCCTGGTACTGCTGCGCCCTGCTTCTGGCTTCGTCCCTTGGCAGCTGACCCTCGGTCAGGAAGCGGTCGAAGTACACGTCCAGGTTGGCGGCGATCTGCTCGCCCAGCGCCCGGCCGTGCTGGAGACCCTGGTCATAGGCGGTGCCGTCGAGGTGGAGTACCGGCAAGGTCACGTCGAGCCTCGACTATACGGGCTTTCCGCGCCCAGTTGACTGCTACCATGGCGGCCGGCCAGGGCACTAGGGGGCGCAACGGCCGTTCGTTGGACCTTTCATAAACCAGCGCGCAAATCTGGCGGGAGGGTCATGGTATGCGGACGGGTTGGATTGCATTTGTCTGCGCGCTTCGCCCTGGCGGGCCGTCTCTGCCTAGGGCGGCGCGGCGCGGGTGGTGAACGTGGCGTCCGCGGAGACGCCGACCGCGCCGCGGAGGTCGCGGCTCCGCACGCGGTAGTGGTACGTGGTCCCAGGTGTGAGGCCAGTGAGTAGCTGGCGGTGCAGCCACGTCAGCCCGGCATCGGCGGCGCCAGTCTGGCCGTAGGTTGTGGTCTGACCGAACTCCACCTGGCTGTCGGAGTACGAGTCCGTGGACCACGAGATCCAGGCGCTCGTGGCAGTCACGGAGCTGACCGAGACCTGTGAGATCGCCGCGCCGTTATCGACGTGCACCCATACCGGCGCGGCGGTGGAGCCACGCCCCAACGCGTCGGTCACCCGAGCCGAGAGCGTGTGGAACTCGTGCGTCGCGCTCTGCCGACTATCCCAGCTCGCCGCGAACGGCGCGGTCCGCACCGGCGCGCCGACCGGCGCATCGTCGACGAGGAACTGGACCGACGTTACCGCCACCTCGTCATCGACCGTCGCCGACAGCGACACCACGCCGTTGACGCTGCGCCCGTCGGCGGGCTCGATCAGCGCCACCGACGGCGTGAGCTGCTGCACGAACGCCGACAGCGTCGTCGTCCCGCCGCCACCGGGCACGGATTGCCAGGTCAACGGGAGCGTGGTCAATGCCGGCTGCAGTGCCACCTGGCTGGTCCCCGCGCCCGTCGCGCCGCGCAGGCCAAGCACGCCCGATCCAACGGGATTGAGGACGGCGATCCAATACGACGCGCCCTGGGTCATGCTGACGCCAGCCAGCTGCGCCACGTTCCAGGCTGCGCGGGCTGGTCGATCGATGCTGGTCAGCGCCAAGAGTGTGCCGGGCTTGCCAGCGTCATCACCATACAGCCCAATCGAGACCGTGGTGGCCGCGCTTGCGGCGTCGACGTACACCCGCAGCCAGTTGCCGAGGCCGCTGGACGTGGCGGCGTACTGGAACGCGTACGCCTGGCCGGACGGGATGGTGGTGCGCCGCTCATCGATCGTCGAATTGCCAAGCAGCACGGTCTGGCGCGCTGGGGCGGTGGTGAACGTGAAGTCGGGCGAGGTGGACGAGACGCCCGCGTTGTCCCAGGTCTTGACTCGATAGTGATAGAGCGTCTCGGGCCGCAGGCTGGTCAACCCGATCTCCTGATTGACGGACGCGAACGGCCGCAGCAAGGTGAACAACCCGTAGCTCGGTGTTAGCCCGTACTCGACCTGGGCGACGGAGGTCGACGCGGTCCAGCCGATGCTGGCGGTAGTTGCCGTGACACGCCGAGTGACGACGTCGTCGACGACGCCGCGGACGCCGCGTCGTTGTGTGGTGAAGACCGCGTCAGGTGAGACGAGGCGGGTGCCGCTGGCGTCGGTGCTGCGCACGCGGTAGTGGTAAGTGACGCCCGGGAAGAGCCCGGTCAGGACCTGTCGGTGTTGCGCGGTCAACTGTGTGTCGACGCCGGTCGTCTGGCCGTAGATGGAGATGACGCCAAATTCGATCTGCGAGGTGCCCGGCTGCGTGGTGGTCCACGCGATCGTTGCCGAGGAGCTGGTCAGGCCGCTGGTCGTGGGCGCGCCTGCCAGGCTGAGCGGGACCCGCGTGGGAGTCGCCGTGCTGGTCGGCGTTCGGGTGCTGGTGGCGGTCACGCGGGGAGTCGGGGTGAGGGTGCGCGTGGCCGTTGGGGTTGGAGTGCGGGTTGGCGTCCGGCTAGGGGTGGCGGTGGGGGTCGCGGTGCGACTGGCGATCGCGCTCGGTTGGCCGGTGGCTGTGGCGTTGGCCGTTGCGGCGGCGACTGGGGCGAGGGTGCGTGTGGGTGTAGTGGTCGCGGTGGGGGTGAGGGTTGGGGTGCTCGTGATGGTCGGGGTGAGCGTGGGCGTCGACGTCTGGGTCGAGGTGGGGCTGCTGGACGAAGTGTCGGTGGGGTCGACGAACGCAGCCGAGGCGGTGCCCGCGCTCAGATCAACCGCGCCCTGATTGACCGCAAGCACCGCGCCCGCCAACTGCAAGACGAGAAAGATGCCCAGCGCCAGAGCTCGGTACAGGGGACTGAGGATGCCAGCACTGCCGAAGGCTTGTCTACAGGCCAGGGCGCGCTCACCCGCGTGAGAGCATTCGCTCGGCGGCGGGCCTGAACGGAGTCCCGCCTACGATGAATCTCGGTGGCGCGTGGCGGTGCAGTGCGTCTGGGGTTGCTGTGGCTAGCTGGGATTGACCTGCGGCTGACCTTGCTCGCGGTGCCGCCGGTGCTGCCGCTCATACACCGTGAGCTGGGGTTGGACGAGAAGGGCGTCGCGGCGCTGTCGGGGTTGCCAGTGTTGCTGTTTGGGGTGGCGGCGGTGCCCGGGGCTGTGTTGATCGCCAGGCTCGGCGCGAGGCGGGCGCTGCTGTTGGGGCTGTGCCTCATCGGCATCTCGTCGGCGCTGCGCGGGCTTGGCCCATCGGTACCGATGCTGTTCGCGATGACCACCTGCATGGGCGCGGCCATCGCCATCTGCCAGCCGACCATGCCCGCCCTGGTGCGCCAGTGGTTCCCCGATCGGGTGGCGCGCGCGACTGGCTTCTGGTCCAACGGGCTGCTCGTCGGCGAGCTCTTGAGCGCTTCGTTCACGCTGCCGTGGGTCCTGCCACTGGTGGGCTCCTGGGAGGCCAGCTTCGTGGTGTGGTCCGTGCCGGTCGTGCTGACCGCGGCGCTGGTCGCCCTGGCAACGCGGCATGGGACAACGGATGGTGGCTACGCGCTGGCCAGTGGGCTGCCGGACTTCCGCTCGACACGGCAGTGGCAGTTGGGGCTGCTGCAAGCCTCAGCCAGCCTGGTGTACTTCGGCGGCAACACTTTCATCCCCGACTACCTGCACGCCACCAACCAGGTCGATCTCGTCGGGCCAGCGCTGGCGACGCTGAACACGGCGCAGGTGCCGGCATCCGTGGTGATCGGGTTCGTGCCGATGCGGATTCTGGCGCAGTCGTGGGTACCGATTGCTGTCGCGGGTGCGATCGCGCTGGCGCTGGTGTCCGTGCTCGTGCTGCCAGGGGTGCCGACGGTTATCGCGGCGGGCATCCTCGGTTTCTGCGCTGCCTACATCCTGGTGCTGAGCTTCATCCTGCCGACGCTGCTGGCGGCGCCCGCGGACGTGGCGCGTATGTCGGCGGGCGCCTTCGCGATCAGCTACTCGACCGCCTTTCTGGTGACTCTTGTCGCCGGGGCGGTTTGGGATGCGACGCACGTCGCGGGTACCGCGTTCCTACCGGCGCTGCTGGCACTGGTACTGGTGCTCGGGTTGGCGCCGCGGCTGCTGGCGCTAGCGGTTGGCCAGCAGCGCCTGCGCTCCGTACAGCCCGAGCAGCAGCGCTATCAGGACGCCCAGGCTGTTGGCGACGAGCCAGCGGTTGGGCGCGAGCGCGAGGCTCGGCATCGCTAGCGTGATGGGGAGGAAGAGCGGGACGAGGAAGAAGCCCAGGCCCACGGGTGCCAGGCTCGCGGCGAGGGCGACGATCGTGATGATCAGGCCGGCGGTGTAGCCACCGCGGGCGAGTGCGGCGCCTGCAGCCAGTCCCGCGGCGAGGCAGGTGACGATCAGCGGAATGACTGCCGCTGGCATGCTTTCTGGGCCGATGAGGATGGGGGCGAAGCTGAATACGAGCTCGAGCACGGCTACTGTGGCTGCGCCCAGGAGTGCCTTTTTGAGGTAGCCGCGTTCGCCGCGGCCGCCGTAGGCCAGGGCCAGCCAGCCGAAGGTCAGGAGTGCGCCGCCGCCCGCGAAGAGCACCGCGATCGAGCCATTGCCTTTGAGACTCCAGTTGGGGCCGCTGATGTCTGTTTTGCTCGTGAGGTCGGTGACGAACCAGAGGGCCACGCCGGCCAGGACGGCGATCGGCACGATGGGGTCGATCGCGGCACGAGCTTTGTTAGGATCGGCGACGGTCACATGCGGCTCGCGGTGGTGGCGTATCCGCCGTATCGCGCTGGGCTCGGCGCGGGTCGGTTGGAGTTGGAGATGGCGGAGGGGAGCACGCTGCGGGAGGTGCTGCGGATGCTAGCCCGGCGCAGCGGTGAGTTCCAGCCGTGGGCCGACGCTCGGCACGACGAATGGTTGTGGGGACAACTGCTGGTGCACGTGCGGGGCGAAATGGTGCGGCTAGACGACGTCCTCCACGAGGGCGACTGTCTGGAGCTACTGCCGCCGATCGCGGGCGGCTGAGTGTTTGGGCCACTAGCCATCGCTTCGCTCGGCCCAGTTTGAAACTTCAGGGGGTAAACCCCCTTCACCCCCCCTCAGTGGGAGGCAGCTTGTGTGTGCCCGCGCAGCTGCCCGCCAGGGCGAAGCCTGCGGCAGCACCCTTGTGTTCCCCGAGGGGCTGCCCGCCAGGGCGACGCCTGCGCAGCGTCGGAGGAGCGCGGCGCGGCGTGTTAGACGGCTACTGGCTGGCGGGCTGCCAGGATCGGCTCGGGGAGGCCTAGCCGCTCGATGACCTCGGAGGAGATGGCGCCCGTTTCGGGGTCCCATTCGCGGAGTCGGTAGTACTCCGACAGCATGTCCTCAAACGGTGGGATGCTCTTCTCCTCGGTGCCGATGTCGCGCGGGAGCTCCAGCATGCGCGGCGGCATCGTGTCGTCCCACGGGCCTGAGCCGCACGCCAGATTGAACAGCCGCTTCTGCAGGAAGATCCGCTCACCCGTCTCCATCAACTCTTCCAGCGAAACGGACCGGCCGGTGACGAAGCGGTACCAGTTCCAGATATGCGTGGGTTTGACCCCACCAAAGAACAGGAACTTGCAGCACTTGAGGCTGTCGTACCAGCTCATCAAGTTTTGCCCGATCATCACCAGCCGCGGTGTTGCAGAAGCGTCCTGACGATGCACCGGCTCGGGGTAGCCCAGCTCGGGCAGCGAGACCACCCGCTGGAAGACGTGCGCGAAGCTCGACAGGTGGTCGGCGCCACGGTGGCTGGTGGCGTACGCGACGGCGTTTGCGTAGAAGGCCCGTGGATCATGAGCGGGGAAGTCAAGACCACGCACGTGGACGGCGAATGCCTCACCGCCGATCGAGCGCGCGAAGCGCAGGGTGCCCTCACCAAGCTGAGTCGCAAATGAGCCTTCGCGAAGGCCAATGCGCCGCATGAGCTCGGTGGCTGCCGCGTCGTTGCCCCACTCGAGGTCGAGGCCGTCAGTATCTGAAATGAGGCCGCGGTCGTACGCCTCCATGGCAAAGCCGATCGTCGCGCCGGCCGAGATGGTGTCCATGCCCAACCGGTTGCACCACTCGTTGAGCTTCTGCACGGCCGCGATGTTGTCTATGAGCAGGTTGGAGCCATTCAACGAGGTCGTTTCGTACTCGAGCCCGCCCTGCTCGATGCCCATATACGGGCCTTCCTTCACCTGCACGGTGCGACCGCAGCCGATGATGCAGTTGCCGCAGTAGTAGCGGCCGGTCAGGATGCTGTCGCGCATCGCCGCGCCCGAGATCTTGTCGGGCGCTTCGGGCCAGTGATCCTGCTGCCAGTTCTTGATCGGCCAGTTGCCCATCTTGTCGTGGGTCGGAATGCCGCCCGCGGTGCCGAGCGCGCCAAAGCCCTTGGAGGTGCTGACGATCTCCTTGCGCAGCTCCTTCAGGTACTCGCTCAACCCCTTTTCGTCGGCGATCGGGAAGGTCTGGGTGCCTCTCACGGCGACGGCCTTCAGGTTCTTGGAGCCCATGACCGCGCCCAGCCCAGAGCGGCCGACGGCGCGGCCATCCTTGCCATCGACCATGATCGCCGCGAAGCGCACCAGCCGCTCGCCCGCTTGACCGATGCACGCGACGCCGGCTTCCAGGCCACGTCGTCCCGTGGAGCCGACTTCCTCGCGCACCGCGTCGTGCGTCTCGAACGTGTCCTTGCCCCACAGGTGGCTCGCGTCGCGCAGCTCGACCTCGCCGTCGTGGATCCACAGGTAGACGGGGTGGTCGGCGCGACCGCGCAGCACCAGCGCGTCGAAGCCTGACTTCTTCAGATCGTTGGACCAGTGGCCGCCACACTCGGCCTCACCCCACACGCCAGTCAGCGGACTGCGAGCACAGACGCCGAAGCGATTCGACAGCGGCACCGCCGTGCCAGCGAATGGGCCCGTGCCGAAGACCATCACGTTGTCAGGTCCGAGTGGATCGGCCTTATAGACCTGCTCCTCCCACAAGAGGTGGGCGCCCAGTCCGGTACCGCCGAGCCACTTGTCCGCCATCTCCTGCGTGAGCTCGCGAACGTGGTGCGTCCCCGTGGTCAGGTCGACGTCGAGGATCGCTCCCATGAAGCCGAACGGGGGTCGGGGGTCGAGGGTCGGGGGTCGGATCTCAGTCGCCACGCGATGCCAGTCTACCGCCGGCAGCGCGGCTGCGCCTATTGCGAATATGGACTCCCCGAGCCCCCGAGCCCCCGAGCCCCCGAGCCCCCGAACCCCGAACCCCCGACCCCCGACCCCTAGTGAGGCAGTTCCACCTCGCCGTAGCCGAATGAGACGCGCAATGTCAGGCCGCCGACATCGGCGGGTGTTTCGAAGGCGAGCAGGGTGACGAAGCGCGCGCCGGGCGGGACGGTGGCGTCGAACAGGACGCGGTGGCGGGTCGAGGCGTTGACCGCGCGGGTGGCTTCGGGATCAACCGCGTAGCCGCGGCCGCGATCGTCGATCAGTTTGAAGTTGGCGGGCAGCGCAGTGAGCGGCTCGCTGCCACTATTCTGCAACTCGAGTTGGAGCACGGTGAACGAGCCGGCCGGGCCACCGCGGTTGCTCGCGGTCAGGTCCTGGTTGCGCTGCGCACTCTGGACTGCCACGTTGAGCGCCCCGAGCACCAGAGGTTGTCCGGCGGAGGCTCGCACGCTCGCGGGCGTGGGGTTGGCTTGCGGTGGCACGTTGGCGCCGCCTGGGGTGCGGATCACCGACGACAGCCCGAACGGAAGTGGCGTCGTGAAGTAGCCGTAGACGCCGATGCCCACGATGACCAGCAGCAGCAAAACGATCAGCCATGACGGCGCGCGCGTCACAAGGAGTGAGGGGCGAAGGGCGGGGAGTGGGGGTGTGTCAAGGTCACGGAATTGTAGTCGTGGTGTGGCACGCCGAATGCGAGATGGTGCCGCGCCGAAAATGAGCATGCCCTCACCCCCCATCCCTCGCCCCTCACTCCCGCTTCGGATGGACAACCTCAGCCCAGAACAGGCCGAAATGCTCGACGAGTGGTCGGAGCAACTGCAAACCATGCTGCGCAGCCTTGTTGAGCAAGGTGGGCCAGCCGCACGGCGCGTCAAGAACTGGCTCAACGGTGTCTGGCTGGGCCATCCGCTGCATCCTGCCCTGACCGACCTCGTACTTGGCGCATGGTGGACCGGCGCGCTGCTCGACCTGACTGGTGGACGGCGTTCGGCCGACGCGGCGATGACGATTGGCGTCCTGGCCGCGGTGCCCACGGCTGTGACTGGCGCAACCGACTGGAGCGATACCGAAGCGGAGCAGCGGCGCACGGGGCTGGTGCACGCATTGCTGAACTCGGTTGGGCTGGTGTGCATGATTGCGTCGCTATTCGCGCGGCGCGCGGAGCAGCGGGCGCTCGGGTTCGGTCTGTCGACGACCGCGTTGGCGTTGGCTACGTTCTCGGCGTGGCTCGGCGGAGAGCTCGTGTATCGCATGGGCACGGTCGTCAATCGCACCGCCTGGGAGCCGGCAGTGGACGACTTTGTGCCGCTGGCGAAAGCAGACGTGCTCGAGCCGGGCAAGCTGGTTGGCGCCGACCTCAAGGTCGAGGGTCAAACAATTCCGCTGGTGCTGCTCAAGAAGGGCGGCTCGATCCTGGCGCTGAGCGGGGTGTGCTCGCACTGGGGCGGACCGCTGGCCGAAGGCAAGCTACACGATGGCGACTGCGTGGAGTGCCCGTGGCACGCGTCGCAGTTCAGCATGGTCGATGGCAGCGTGCGGCAGGGCCCAGCGACGGCGCCGCAGCCGGCCTTCGAAGCGCGCGTGCGTGGCGGCATGATCGAGGTGCGGCGAGCCTAAGGGCGAGGGCCAGGCCCTAGTTCGGAATAATCCCGAACAGCACGCGGCGGCGCACCAGGGTCCACAGCAGCATCACCACGCAGATCTGCAGCATGGGCGTGAAGACCGATTCAGACGGCTCCCACGGCAGACTCGCGAACCACGGCGCCAGGTTGTAGACCAGCAGGATCAGGAAGAAGTGGACGATGTAGCTGTAGAGCGCGGCCTGACCGAGCGGCAGCATCAGCCAGCCGAGCGCGCGGCGCAGCGGCAGCCACAGATACGTCACCGCCGTGTAGCCGACGATCGCGACTGAGGCAAAGGCCACCAGCCGCCACGGTCGCAGCGGCACCTTGAAGAACGTTTCCTCGAGCGCGCTTGGATCGAGGTCGAAGAGCGGGAACGCAGCGCCACTCACGGTGGCCCAGGCCAGCGAGATCAGCCCCAACGTGACCGAGATGCCCAGCGCGACCAGGAACACGCGCATGCGGCGGAAGCGCGTGAACCACTGCGCCAGGGCATCGCGGAAGAACCCCAGAACGTAGCCAGTCACGAACAGCACCTGCCACGCGGCTATCGGAAAATTCTCGCCGTGGCGGATGTACCAGGGCAGCGCCGCTTCTTCGGGAAAGATCTGATACGCCAGCCACCACAGCCAGGAGACACCGAGGACCCAGTACCACTCGCTCACCGACAGCAGCAGCAGGATGAACGGCGCGACCAGTATCAGCAGCGTGTACATCGCCAGGATGTCGGTGCCGTGGTAGGTGTAGTGCAGTGTCAGGGCACCTACGGTGATCTCGGCCAGGCTGTCGATGCCCAGGCCGAAGTCGCGGCCAGTCCAGAGGGCGATATCCGTGTACAGGTACAGGATCGAGAAGATCAGGGTGAGCGCGACCGTGGCGAGGTACAGGGTGCGGGCTCTGATCAGGGCGTCGGACATAGCGGCGACGAGGCCCGAGCGGTCGCGTTTGCGGCGGTAGGCCTGGCCCATGACGAAGCCGCTGATGAAGATGAACCCTTCAGCGGCAGAGACATAAAAGCGATTGCCGCCCGTGATGGCATACAGCCACGACTCGCCACCGAAGTGGTCGACCACCATGGCGAAGATGCAGAAGCCACGCAGGAGATCTACACGCAGGTCGCGCCGTTCGGCGACGTCGGCGCTGCGGTAGTAGCTCCAGGCGCGGATGCGGTTGACCAGCACTGCCGTCCAGGGCGTCGGCGTGGGCGCGGGCCGCGCGACCGGCGGCGCAGCCGTGGTGCTGCTCACGGTGTGTATTGTGCTCCTGCTCAAGTGTGACCCACCCGTTTACGCCCGGCGGGGGAACCGTGCTGCTTCTTCGACACAGATTACGGAGGCTGCGCAAGCATTCCGCCTGGCGGCGGGCCGGCCGGGGGCGATACGGGCAAGCTAGAGGCCGGCCTGACCATGCGAGCGGTTGCGGCTTTCGAGCAGTTGCAGGATCTCGACCAGGCCTTCGCCGTAAGGCTTGTTGCTCACGAAGTCCACGGCTGATTTGACAGCGGGCGCCGCGTTCGCGGGGGCGGCGCTGAATGCGCATAACTCGAGAAAGCTCAGGTCGGGATCGGAGTCACCAACGCCCGCGAAGGTCGTCAGCGGGAGCGCCAGAAGCTCGGCGGCACGGCGCAAACCCACACCTTTGTCGATGCCGTGCGGCCGGACCTCGATGCCCTGGACGTTGCGGGCAACGCTGAACTGGGGCGCCTGGCTGGCGAGCACGGCCGAGGCAGTGGCGTACACCTCGTCCAGCGAAGCGGAAATTGGATAGAGCGTCATCGTTGCTTCCTTGCCGGGCTGGACGAAGGCGCGGCCGGTTGCCAACAGGTCGGGCTCGAGCGCGGCACGTACACGAGCGAGGCCGGCCGAGTAGTCGGGCGCAACGTTGAACTCGTAGCGGAATGCGCGGGGAAAGAAGAGTCCGGCGCCGTGCTCGAAGATGCACGGCAGGAAGGTCTCGGTCAACTGCGCCATGAGCTCGACGTACGGCGCCTGGCGGCCGGTGCACAGGGTGAGCGCGGGCACGTATGGATCGCTCAGAGCGGCGCGGTTGAGCGCAGCGACGCGCGTGATCACCGGCAAGTCCACCGGCTGGCCCTCACCGCGGGTGATCACGCCGTCGATGTCGCACATGACGAGACGAATCGGCGGCCCCGGCTGCAGGGCGAGCCAGTCCACGGCCTGAGCGCCGAGGAGCGAAACGTTCACGCCTCGGGTTCGGGCAGCACGTGGACGCGGCGCGGATTCACGATCACACTGACGTTGCCTTCGGCCAGGCTGGCACTACCGGGGTCGGGCTGATCGATCAGCCACTCCTGATCCGCGATGCGCACCGCGTAGCGCATCAGATGGCCGAGGAACGTACGGCGTACCACGAGGCCTTGCAGCATCAGCCCACCCTCGTCGGTTGGCGAGCCGAGCGCAAGCGTCTCGGGGCGGATGGCGAGCAGCGCCTCTTTCCCAGGGTGATTGGCCGTGAACGGGACCTCGAGCGCGTGCGGCCCGAGCTGCACCGTGATGCTGGTCGGCTGGGCCGTCAGGACGGGTACGTGGACCAGATTGACGGTACCCAGAAAGTCCGCCAGGAAGGCGGTGCGCGGCTGGTAGTAGACATCCCACGGCGTGCCCCACTGCACCACGCGACCGTGATTCATCACCGCGACCCAGTCGCTCATGGCCAGTGCTTCATCCTGGTCATGGGTGACGTAGATGGTGGTGATGCCGAGCTGCCGTTGGATCGAGATCAGCTCGTTGCGAATGCTGACGCGCAGTCGGGCATCGAGGTTGGACAGCGGCTCGTCGAGCAGCAGCACCTCGGGGTTCATGACCAGCGCGCGGGCGAGGGCGACGCGCTGCTGCTGCCCGCCGCTCAACTGCCCGGGGAAGCGCGCCTCGAGGCCGGTGAGATCGAGAAATTCGAGGGTCTCGCGGACCCGACGAGCGGTTTCTTCACGCGGCGTCCTGGCCAGGCGCAAGCCGTAACGCACGTTGTCTAGCACGCTCATGTGCGGGAACAGCGCGTAGTCTTGAAACACCATTGCCGTTCTGCGGCGATGGGTGGGGATGTCGTTGACGCGGCGCGAGCCGATGAAGATGTCGCCGCGGTCGGGCTCATAGAAGCCGGCGATCATGCGCAACGTAGTCGTCTTGCCGCAGCCAGATGGTCCCAGCAGGGTGGTCAAACTGCCTTGCGGAATATCGAGCGAGACGTCGTCCACAGCGGGCGCGGTGGCATTCTCGAACCGCTTGCTGAGCGCGACCAGCCGCACATGCGCGTCAGGCATTGGGCAGCTCGTTCAGCCGCACGCGCCGGCCGCTGATCGCCCAGAACACAACCAGGACCGCGATGGCGCTCGCGATCACGGACACCGTGAAGGCGGTCGCACCGCCCCAGTTGAAGTCATTCACGAGCTGGAAGATGGTGATGGTGGCGACGGTGGTGCCCGGGGTGAAGAGGAAGATCACGACGGACAGCGTGGTGATCGCGCGCACGAACGCGGTGACGAGGCCGGTCGTGAATGGCCCATTCAGGATGGGGAACAGCACATCGCGGAAGGCGCGCAGGCTGCCGGCGCCGAGGCTGGTCGCGGCTTCGTCGATCGAGCGGTCGATCTGCTGCAGGCCCGCAATCGCGGCGCGGTAGCCCACCGGAATGTTCCAGAAGATCATGCTCAGGACGATCAGCGCGCCGCGATCCAGCCAGTCGAGCCAGCGCTGGTTGAACGTGGTTGCGTAGCCGATCCCGAAGAAGATCCCCGGCACCGCTGCCGGTGCGATGGCCATGAAATCGACCAGGCCGCGGCCGCGCCAGGTCTTCCGCTGGACGATGTACGCCAGCAGGATGGCGAAGAGCGAGCACAGCACGGCCGCGATCCCGGCGTACACCAGGCTGTTGCGGAGCGACGCGAAGTGCGCGCCCACGTACTCGAAGTGTCGCAGCGTGGGCGCGAAGTTGAAGGGGTACGACTCGACCAGGGCGCTGAGCAGCAGCACGCCGTACACCAGCAGGATGAGACCCGCCAGCAGCAGGCAAGCGACGAAACAGGCTGCCGTGACAGCCTGTGGTACGGGCGGCCTGGGGATCGAGCCGGTGCGCCCGGTGACGGTGACGAAGCTGCCGCTGCGCCGGCCTTCGAGCTGCAGCCGGATGATGTACAGCACGAGCGCCAGCGCGAGCAGGATGGTGCTCACGACGGCTGCGCCCGCGAAGTCGCCGAAGCCCGTGATGAGGCCGTACGCGAGGGTGGGCAGGACCGTGTATTGCCCGGCAATGAGGGCAGGGTTGCCGAAGTCCTCGACGACATAGATCGCGACCAGCAGCACGGCGCTGACGAGGCCCGGCCTGGCCAGCGGGAGGGTGACCGTCCTGAAAACTGACCAGGGCGTCGCGCCGAGGTTTCTCGCTGCCTGTTCGAGGCGCGGATCGGAACGGGTGAGGACATCCGCGATGAGCTGGTAGGCGTACGGGAAGAAGGCGATAGTCTGGACGCCCCACAGGCCGTACAGGCCAAGGATGTTCGGGCTCTGGCCGAACAGGTGGTAGGTGATGAGGCCACGCGGGCCGAACAGCAGGATGTAGCTGGCCGCGACCACGAACGGCGGCGAGAGCATCGGCAGCACCGCGAGCAATCGGAAGAACGGCTTCCAGGGCATACGGCTGTAAACCATCGCGTAGGCGTACACGAAGCCGAGGAGGACCGCGGTGGTGGTGCTGAGTGCCATCACCCGGAGGCTGTTCCATGTGGCGTTGAGCCAGTTCGGGCCTTCGTTGAAGAAGCTCACGTAGCCTTGCAGCCCGGGCGCCAGAACGACCTGGACCTGCGGTAGCAGGATGAACAGCAGCATCAGGAGGACCATGCCCGCGGTGGTGGCGCCGAGTGCGGGCTCGCGCAGAAACACTCTCACTTGCTGGGGCGGCACTCCACGAGGTAGCGGCCGTTCTTGTTCTCGCCAGCGTTGGTGACTTCGAGGCCAGCGGAGTTGGCCAGGGCTCGGAACTGGGCCAGGCCGCGGTGCTTGCCTCCTACCAGGACCATCTCGGGTGACAGGCGGTTGCGAACCGCCTCGCGACCAACCCCGCCGTTCACCACCACCCGACCATTCGGCCAGGCGGCCTCGGCACACCGCCTCAGGATCGCCCTGGCTTCCGGATCCGGCCAATCGTTGATGACCTTCGACAGCAGGTACAGGTCGCCGCCGGGTGGGAGCGGGTCGAAGAAGCTCTGGCCGCTGGTCTGCACGCGGTCGGCGACCTGTGCCAGGTCGAAGATCTCCGCCCAGCGAGCCACCGTCCGCGGAAAGTCGACCAGGATCCCATGCACATCCGGATGCGCCCGTAGGATCTCCGCCAGGAGCGCACCGGTGCCGCCGCCCACATCGACCACCGTGTGGACCGTCTCCCAGTCGCCGGCGAGCAGCACATCGGGATCGGGTGTGCCGTGACCCGTCGGACCCATGAGCGCGTCGAAGCTGGCGCCGATCTCAGGATTGGCGTTCAGGTCTTCCCAGAACGGCACCCCGAACACTTCGTGGTAGGCGGGCGCCCCGGTCCGCACGAACTGCAACAGCGATCCCCAGGCGTACGCAAACCGCCCACCCACGCCGTCGAGATCGAGCCCGATCCGCGTCTCAGGCTGCATGAGCTCACGGCCAAGGTCGTTCAGGTCGAAGCAGCCAGGGGTCGTCTCGCGAAACAAGCCCTTCGACGCAAGGTGGCCGAGCACGGCATGGAGCGCGTCGCGATCACATTCAGCGGCGGCCGCGAGATCGGCGAGCTCGCGCACACCTTCGGACAACAGCTCGGCGATCCGCAAGGTCACGGCGACGCGGACGCACCACGGCGTCTCCAGATCGCTGAGCTCGCTGAGCGTCATTGCACCCGCGGGAGCAACGCGGTGAGTGCTTCGAGCAGGCGCTCCATATCCGCGCGCGTGTTGTACCCCTGCACGGAGACGCGGATGCCTGGCTGCCTCCAGCGCGTCAGCGGCACTTCGATGCGGTACTCGTCGTACAGCAGCGACTTGAGCCGTTCGGTATCGGTACCGGGTGGCAGTGGCACCGCGGCCATCTGCGTGTACCAGCGTGGATCGTCACTCGACAGCGGCTCCTGGCCAGTGAGCTCGAGAATGCTCGCGCGAGCGAACTGCGCCAGTGCGTGGCATTCTTCGCGGACCTGGGGCCAGTTACGCTCGGCCTGGTAGGCGATGGCGTCAGGCACGGACAGGTAGGCGGCCGGATCTCGCGTGCCCTGGCGCTCGTGCTGGTCGACGTACACCGACGGACCGGGGTCATGGGGTCGCCAGCCCCAGCTGATCACCACCGGCTCGGTCAGGTCCTGCAAGTCGTGGCGCGCGTACAGAAAGCCGGCCCCCTTGGGCGCGCTCAACCACTTGTGACAGTTGCCACCGTAGAAGTCGACGCCCAGCTGGTGCAGGTCGAGCGGTAGCTGCCCGACGGCGTGCGCACCGTCGATCACCGTCCAGATGCCTCGCTCACGAGCGCGCTGGATGAGTGGCTCGATCGGCAGCGTCATCGCCGTCGGCGAGGAGATGTGACTCATGAACAGCACTTTTGTCCGCGCGGTCACGCCGGACCACAGCGCTTCCACGGTGTCCGCCGGATCGTCGAACGGCAGCGGCAGCTCGCGCACGACCAGGCGTGCACCGCGGTGCTCGCACACGAAGGTCCACGTGCGCTCGAGGGCGCCGTACTCGTGGTTGGTGGTCAAGATCTCGTCGCCGTCGTTGAGCGGCAGCGAGCGGGCGACGGCGTTGAGCGCCGCGGTGACGTTGGGGAAGTACACGATCTCGTCACTGTCGGCGCCCAGGTACTCGGCGAGCTTCGCCCGCGCGTCTGCCATCAGATCGCGCAGGCGCCGCCCAAGGAACTCGACGGGTTGCCGCTCAAGCTCCATCTGCCAGCGCTGGTAGGCCTCGAACACAGGGCGCGGCGCCGCGCCGAAGGAACCGTGATTCAGGAACACAACATCGGGGTCGAGGAGGAACTCCGAGCGCAGCTGCAGGTGCCGCTGCTCCGCTGCCTCGTCATACGTGGTGCTCGACAAGCTGGCAGTGCTCATGTGGCTGGGGCCCAGTCTAGGCGATGTGCTGACAACTGCACCTGTACCGCGTTCGGACCGCGTCGTAACCCTCGAGTGGTGAACTTACGCGTGCTGTTCGTCCCAGCTGAGCTGGAAGAGCGCGGCATTCGCGTCGATGCGTTGGCGCGGGTGCTCTGCGAGCTCGGCCCGCGTGGAGCGCCTGGCGGACCTCGGTAAGAACGGGCCACTGCTCGCGTCGGCGGGCGACGTCAGTCTGTTCCATTGCCTGTTCGGACGCGATGCGATTCGCATGGCGTTCGACCTGCTCGACGACTTCCCAGCCGTGGCGTATGGGACGCTGCTCGAGCTGGCGCGGCTGCAGGGCGTCGCGCACGATCCGCGACACCTTGTTGGCGCTGGGATTCGAACGAAGTCGACGACGGCAGCGCGCTTCCGCCCCGGCGCCTATCACAACGGCTCGACGTGGCCCATGGACAGCGGCGTGATCGCCGATGGCCTACGCCGCTGGGGCTACGTGGACTTTGCCGCGGACCTCGAGGAGCGCATCCTGCGTGGCTGTTGCTTCACTGGCGGCTTTCCCGAGTTCCTGCGCGGCGAGCCCGATGGCAGCATCGCCGTCAACACGGCTGTGGTCGACGCCGTTGCCGATGGCGTGATGAACCGTCTCGAGCAACCGCCGCAGGCCAATCAAGGCTGGACCGCCACGCGGGTGTGGCGGATCCTGCGCCGCTACGGCTGACCGCGCGCTCGGCGGATCTGTTCGGCGTGGTCGTGGGCGTGCGTGCCGTAGATGCTGAGCCAGGTTTCGACCGAGTAGCTGCCCATCTCGGAGTGTGAGCCGGTGCGGGCCCAATCCGCTTCGGTGAGGCGCTCCAGGATCTCGAGCGTGGTCCGGCGGGCAGCGGACAGAGCGTCGAGGGCGGCCTGGATGGGTCGCTCGCGGTAGTGCAGCTTCTGGGAAAAGGCCATCTCGTCATAACCGGGCAGCGCGGGAGCATCCTCGACCAGGAGGCGGCGCAGACGGATGGCCGAGGTCATCTCACCGTCGGGGAGGTGGTGGACCACGTCACGTGGCGACCACTCATCGGGCGCCGGGCGCGCATCGAGCTCGCTGTCGGTGATGCCTGCGAGCGCGTCCAGCACCGCCTGGTGCCCCTGGGCGTATTGATCGATCAGGGCGCGACGATCGAGGGCGGTAACCATACCCCTACTCTAAAAGTAGAAGATGCAGTTGGGAATGCTACGCTGCAGCTATGCGGGCGAATCGCCGACAGATTTCAAAGCGGACCGAGCGCGAGGGTTTGGAATCGTCAGAAAGTCCGCTGGACGCCGTGGGCTGGCGGATTCTGTGCGAGCTGCAAGAGAATGCGCGGCTGAGCTTCAGCGAGCTTGGCCGACGGGTGGGGCTTACGCCGCCGGCTGTCGCGGAGCGGGTGCGGCGGCTCGAAGAGGACGGCATCATCGGCGGCTACCGCCTCGAGCTGGACATCGAGAAGCTGGGGCTGCCGCTGTCCGCGTTCGTGCGGGTGGCGGTTCGCAATGCTGCTGGCAGTGAGATCCGGCGCGCGGTGGTCGACATGCCCGAGGTGCTCGAGTGCTACCACGTCACGGGCGAGGACTGTTACGTGTTGCGGGTGGCGGTGCCTTCTGTGAAGCACCTCGAAGGACTGCTCGAACGGCTACTGCGGTTCGGAAGCACCACGACCTCGATCGTCATTTCCACACCGGTATCGCGGCGTATCGTCGAACACCGCGCGGACTCGTGACCGGCCCTCTCCCCACACGGGACGCGACCGGTCTCCTTCCCTTCGGGGAGATAAGACCGGTCCCCCGTCCCTTCGGGAGATAAGACCGGTCCCCCGTCCCTTCGGGAGATAAGACCGGTCCCCCGTTCCCTTCGGGGCATGCGGCGTTGGCCGAGCCGTTAGGCGCGCGGGCGGATGGCGGTTTTGATGCCGCGGCGGTTGCGGACGTTGTCCACCGCCTTGAGCGCGTCGCTCAGCGGGAACGTGTCGGTGATCAGCGGCTCCAGCTCCAGCAGTGGCAGCAGCTCAACGGTGCGACCGAACTCGTGAGCGCGGATGAACGAGCCTTTTATCGTGAGCTCCCGGTCGAACAGGTCATATGGGCGGATGGCGACCTCGGCCGAAGGCGGCGCAACGCCCATCACCACCACCGTGCCAGCACGGCGAACCAGTGTGAGCGCATCCCGCACGGTCTGAGCTGAGCCGACCGCTTCGAGGGCGACATCGACGCCGAGGCCGTTGGTGAGATCGCGGGCGGCGGCGGCGACATCCGTGGACATCGGATCGACTGCCACGTCCGCGCCCAGGCGGACGGCGGTCTCGCGGCGGTGCGGAGCGGGGTCCGAGACCATAATGCGCGACGCGCCAGCGCGGCGTGCGAGCTGGAGGAGGAGCAGGCCGATGATGCCGGCGCCCACGATCGCGACGCGGTCGCCCTGGCGAAGCTGGGCGCGGTTGATCGTGTGGACGCAGCACGACAGCGGCTCGCTCAGTGCCGCCGCCTCCAACGAGACCCCAGCGGGCAGCGGGAACACCGCGCCCGCGGGTGCGATCGTGTACTCGCCGAAACCGCCGTGGAACGATGTCCGATCAGCGCACATGTACGGCAAGGATTCGTGGCAGAAGAAGCACACGCCACACGGCAGCGACGGGTCGACCGCGACACGATCGCCAACTGAGACACGGGTGACGCCCGAGCCGAGGGCGCGGACCACACCAGAGAACTCGTGGCCGAGCACCCGCGGCGGGTTGTACATCGGAAACTCGCCGTCCAGGATGTGTACGTCAGTGCCGCACACGCCACACAGCGCAATTTCGACCAGCACCTGGCCGGGCCCCAACTCACCCAGCGCTCGGCGCTCAACGCGCAGCTCGGAGCCGCCATACCAGACGGCACAGGTCTGTTCGGCAGGGATCGCGACGACGGCGGACATGCAACCATTGTGCAAAGCGGCGTGTTTGAACGAAAGATGAGCGAAGAACAAGGGCTGTCGGCGCGGCTCGCGGACGACCTGGATGCGCACTTCGAACAACTGGTGCGCACGTTCCAGGACCGCCTGTACGGGTTTGCGTTGCGGCTGACCGGTAGCCCTCAAGACGCCGAAGAAAGCGCTCAGGACGCCTTCGTGCGGGCCTATCGCGCGTTGGAACGCTATCCGCGCGAACAGCGCCAGACCCTGCAGCTAAAGCCGTGGCTGTATCGGATCACGTTGAACGTGGTACGCAATCGCGTGCGACGTCCGACCCTGAGCGCGGTGAGCGTCGATGGGGTGATCAGCGATCGCCTGGCCGACGACAACTGGCGCGAGCAGCCCGAGATGGTTGCCGAGTCAGCCGAACGGCAGCGCGAGCTGGTGAACCTGGTGCGTCGATTGCCGAGTCGATACGGCGAGGCAGTGGTGCTGCGGCACGTGCAGGGTCTGTCGTATGCCGAGGCGGCCGAGGTCCTGGGCCAACCGGTCGGCACGACCAAATCAGATGTTCATCGCGGGCTGCGGCTGCTGCGTGAAGCGCTCGAACGACAACCCATGCTAGTGGGGAGGTGAGACGATGATCGAAGAACGTCAACTGCTGCGTGATCTACGCGCGCTGGGCGAGGTGCGCGCGCCGAGTCGAGTCCTGGCCGGGGTGCTCGGCGAGCTGCAACTGGGTGACGAGTACGCCTTGCTGGACACCCTGCTGGGTGCGCTGTACGTGGCCTGGAACCGCGAAGGTATCTCGGCAGTCATGCGCACCCAAACGGGTGAGGAGTTCGAGGAGCGTTTCCGAGATCGTTTCGGCAGGGAAGCGCGGAAGGCGCGCGAAGTGCCGTGCGACCTCGGCGACAAATTCGACCTGCGCGGGCTGTCGGAGTTCGAGCGGGCGGTGCTCCTCAAGGCGCGGGAGATCCCGCGCGGCGAGACGCGGACGTATGGCTGGGTGGCCGCGCAGATCGGTCGACCAGCGGCGGTGCGGGCGGTTGGCAGCGCGCTGCGCAAGAACCCGGTGCCAGTGTTTATCCCGTGCCACCGCGTCGTGCGCAGCGATGGCTCACTGGGCGAGTACGCGCTGGGCGGTAGTGAGGCCAAGCGGGCCATTCTCGAAGCGGAGGGCGTCGGGGCCGGCGCACTGCGGATCGGTCGGCGCGCCTCGTAGCAGGCCGTGTCGCAGGTGTCGATCGACGACACGTGGTCCGCGTTGCGCGCGAAGGTCGTGTAACGAGGCGTCCCGCAAGCGCAGCCAAATTGAGAGTGACACAGCCCATTGCGGGCACTGGCGTTGCCAGGGATAAGGGTAGAGGCTCATAGATGCTGGCTCGCGGAGTCCTGCTTGCGCTCACTGCGATGCTGTTGGCGGTTGCGCCGGGCACAGCGGCGCAGCCGCTGGATACGCGCTTTGGCATAGCCGAGGGTTTCAGGAACGCACCAGTCATGGCAGAGATGAACGCCGGCTGGGAGCGACTGATCGTGCCGTGGGACCAGATTCAGCCAGACGGCCCTGACGACTTCGGACGGTTGGGCATCACCATCTCGGATGGCCAGCTCCAGGGCGAGTTGGATCGCGGCGTTCATATCGTTGGCTTGCTGGAGTTCACGCCAGGCTGGGCGCAAGCGAATCCCGATTCCGGGAAACGCTCACCGCCGCGCAACCTGGGCCTGCCGTTCGACGATCCCAACAACTATTGGGGACGCTTCGTGTCGGAGACGGTGAGCCACTACGCCGGGCGCATCAACGACTGGATCATCTGGAACGAACCCGAGTTCCACCCCGGCGATCCGGGCGCGGGCGGCAGCTTCACCTGGCTCGGCTCAGACGAAGAATTCGCGCAGCTGCTCAAAGTGGGTTATCTGGCGGCCAAGCGCGCCAATCCGAACGTCACGGTCTCGTTCCCAGGCACCTCGTACTGGGTCGACCTGCTGAGCAACCGGCCGCAGTTCTATCAACGCGCACTGGACATCATCAGCCGCGATCCGGACGCCGCGGGCCTCAACTACTACCACGATGTCGTAGCGCTCAATCTGTACCGCGCGCCCGACGACATCTACCGCGTGCACACCCAGATTCACGAGATCCAGAAGCGTTTCGGCATCGACAAGCCGATCTGGCTCACCGAAACGAACGCGATGCCCTCAGACGATCAGGCCATCGCCTGCCCACATGCCGACACGGCGATCCAGACCACGATGGAGCAGCAGGCGGCGTACGGCGTACAGGCCTTCGCCATGGCTGCCGCGGCCGGCTACCACCGGTTCGAGTTCTATCAGATGCTCGACCAGGATCCGTGCGCAGAGCCAGCGGTATGGGGTGTGATGCGAGATGATGGCACTCGGCGTCCTGTTGCGGATGCGCTGCGCACCACGATCACCAATTTGTCGGGCTACACGCAGGTGCGCTTCGTGCCGCTGGTGCGCGAGACGCAGAGCTGGTCACCGTGGCCCGCCGATCCGACCTCTCTGATGCCGAACTGGCAGGTGTACCAGGTCGCCTTCGACAAGCCAGGCGGTCAGCGCGTGTCGGTGGTGTGGAACGGCGATCGCCAGCCGCTGACGGTGCGCTTCGGCAAGTCCGGTTCGAGCGCGGTGCTGGTCGATCGGCGGGGCGCGTCGACGCCCGCGCGCGAGAGCCAGGGCTGGTGGGTGGTGGACCTGCCGGGCGCGACAGCGCACTACCCGGATGACCCGGCCGGGTACCACTTCATCGGTGGCGACCCGCTGTTTCTGATCGAGGACGGCGTTGGTCCCGACACCCCGGTCGTGGCTCCGGCGCTGGGTGAGCCTGGGACCGTGCCGCGCGAGTTCCGCTTGTTTGCGAGCCCAACGGACCAGTCGGTCGGGGCGGGACAGCCGGCGGAGTTCTTCATCAGCGTGCGCGGCTACGAAGGCTTCAGTGAGCCGGTGACGTGGAAGATCACGCAGTGGAGCAGCCAGCGCTTCCCGGAGCCAAAGGACGCAAGCACACTGCCGCTCGCGGTGCGCCTGCCCGACAGCACCCAGCCCGGGTTGACCGCGATCATCCACATCGAAACCGCGGGCGCCGATCCGGGGATCTATTACCTCACCCTGGAGGCCACCGGCGGTGGCCAGACGAAGACCGTGGAGCTGGCGCTCGCGGTTGGCTAACTGTTAGCACCGGTCGGCCCCCCTCTCCCTCTGGGAGAGGGGTTGGGGGTGAGGGTTAGCTCTCAGACGAGACGCTCGCCCTCACCCCGGCCCTCTCCCAAAGGGAGAGGGAGTAGGGGCGCACGCAGTCTCGCCCCTGATATGCTGCGGCGAACCCGCAACCCCCCTCGGGAGGCCTTTGCTTTGATGTCCAAGACGCGCAGTTTCGCCGCGCTGGTGTCGGCAACCGCGCTGGTGTTGTCGGCCTGCACGCCCACGCAGCAGGCGGCGCCCACGTCCGCCGCCGCGGCACCGACGACAGCCGCCGCGAAGCCGACCACGGCAGCGCCAGCGGCCGCGAGTCCCGCGACCGCGGCCAGTCCAGCCGCCGCCGCGAGTCCGAGCGCAGCAGCCAAGCCTGCTGCCTCACCAGCAGTCGCCGCGAGCCCAGCGGCCAGCCCCGTCGCGGGCACGGGCGCGGCTGCCGCGCCGGCTTCGGGCTGCCCGAACCAGCCGGCCGCCGCGGGCGCCAAACAACTCAAGGTAGGCCTCGTGACCGACGTCGGCAAGGTCGACGACAAGAGCTTCAACCAGTCGGCCTGGGAAGGCGTCAAGTGCGCCGAAACAAACCTGAAGGCCGCCGTTCGGTTTATCGAGACGACCGATCCCAAGGACTACGGCAAGAACATCGAGCAGTTCGCGCAGGACAACTACGACGTCATCGTGACGGTCGGGTTTGGTCTGGGCGATGACACGATCACCCTGGCGAAGAAGTACCCGAACATCAAGTTCATCGGCGTGGATCAGTTCCAGGCCGAAACCTTGCCCAACCTGGCGGGCCTGATCTTTGACGAAGACAAGGCTGGCTACCTGGCGGGTTATCTGGCCGGTTCGCTAACGAAGTCCAACACCGTCGGCCAGGTGCTCGGCACGCCAGTAGTGCCGCCCGTAGAGAAGTTCGGGGTTGGCTACATCCAGGGCGCCAAGGACGCGAAGCAAGGCATCAAGGTGCTGAGCGCGTGTCACCCGGGCGGCCTGGCGCGCGGCTTCTCCGATCCAGAATGGGGTAAGGACACCACCAACCAGGAGATCAGCCAGGGCGCCGACGTCGTCTTTGCCGCTGGCGGCAACACGGGGAACGGCGGCCTGCTGGCCATCGTCGAGAAGGGCGGCGCGGTGATGGGCATCGGCGTCGACACGGATCAGTACCTGTCGCTGCCCGAAGCCAAGTCGATCCTGGTGTCCAGCGCCATGAAACTGATCACGCCGGGCGTCTTCAACATCGTCAAGGCGGTTCAGGACAACTCGTACAAGGGCGGCAACATCACCGGCGACGTCGGACTGGCGCCGTACCACGACCTGGACTCGAAGGTGCCGGCTGACGTCAAGGCCAAGATCACTTCGGTCACTGGCGACGTGGTCGCCGGACGGACCAAGACCGGCTGGGGCACTGCTCCAACCGGAAACTGCCCACAAGGCTAACCTCGGCCCATGCGTTGCTCTCGTGCTTTACCTGCTTTGGAACGCCGCTGCGCGGCGAGGGAGGGCTCCGCCCCCCTTCACCCCCCGCACAGGATGCATGCGTTGCCAAGGGTGTTTGCCCTTGTGGCGCAAAGGTCTTGACGCGTTTGCGAGAGTGTTCAGCTTGGGCCGGGGGTGAAGGGGGCGGAGCCCCCTCGGCCGAAGGCCGTGCCAAAGCGATGTGAGCGTCTAAGGCGTGCGCCTTCTGTACACCCTGGGCGTGCCGCTCCTCGCGGTCTTCACTGCGCTCGTCCTCGGCGCGCTGGTCATCCTCATCACGGGCGGGGACGCGACGAAGGCGTACCAGGGGTTGTGGGAGGGCTCGCTCGGCCGGCCGCAGTCGATCTCTGAAACGCTGGTGTGGTCGATCCCGTACATATTCGGCGGGCTCGCGGTGGCGCTGGCGTTCAAGGCGGGCTTGTTCAACATTGGCGTCGAGGGACAGATCGGACTCGGCTCGCTCGCGGCCGTGTACGTCGGCTATGCCGTCAAGGACGTGCCCTTTCCGTTCCACCTGTTCCTGGCGCTCGTGGCGGGCTTCGCGGCGGGTGGTCTGTGGGGCGCGATCCCGGGCTTTCTGAAGGCGAAGACGGGGGCGCATGAGGTCATCGTCACCATCATGCTCAACTACGTCGCCATTCAGATGACCAGTTTCCTGGTGAGCGGGCCGATGAAAGATCCCAACCCGCTCATCGCCAACGCCCAGACGCCGAAGATCCTGCAGTCCGCGCGACTACCGCCGCTGCTGCCCGATCCGCAGTACCGCCTGCACTGGGGCATCGTCATCGCCGTGCTGGCGGCCGTATTCGTGTGGTGGCTGCTCAACAAGAGCACGCTGGGGTTCGAGATTCGCACCATCGGCGCCAACCCGCAGGCAGCACGCTACGCGGGTATCGCGGTGGGTCGGACCATGGTCATCGCCATGGCCCTCGCGGGCGGCCTGGCCGGCCTGGCTGGCGGTCTCGAAGTGGTGGGCCTGAACTTCTATCACACGGCTGGTTTCAGCGTGGGGTACGGCTTCGACAGCATCGCGGTCGCCTTGCTTGGCCGCGGCGATCCGATCGGCGTGCTGCCATCCGCGCTGCTGTTTGGAGGTCTCGCGGCAGGCGCGTCGCGCATGCAATTCCTGTCCCAGATACCGATCGACATCATCAAGCTCATCCAGGCGCTGGTATTGATCTTCATTGCCGCGCCGGCGTTGATTCGCTGGCTGTATCGGGTGCGCATACCCCGAGAGGCCGAATCGGTCGCGGGCGACGTGCAGTTGAGCGCGGGCTGGGGTAAGGCCGAGGTGTGAGCGTCGCCGTCCCGGCGATTCCGATCACGGCCGCGCGCAACAACATGCGACTGTGGCTGCAGATCGGCTTCTGGGTGGTCATCGCCACGATTCTGCTGGTGCTGACCGGGGTGCAGTTCGGGCCAGCCGCCACGATCTCGATCCTGGCGATCACGATCACCAAGGCGACGCCGATTACGCTCGGCGCGCTGGCTGGCATCTGCTCCGAGCGCACCGGAGTCGTCAATATCGGCATCGAAGGGCTGATGCTGACGTCGGCCTTCATGGGTTTCATGGTGGGCGTCTATACGCACAACCTGGCCATCGCGCTGGTCGCGGCCATGTTCAGCGGAGCCCTGCTCGCGCTGCTACACGCGGTGCTCTCGATCACGTTCCGCGTCGACCAGATCATCAGCGGCACCGTGGTGAACATCCTGGCGGTAGGACTGACGGGCTATCTGAATCGGCAACTGTTCGCGACGGGGGCGCCGCCCGGGCTGTCCGTCCTGCCGCGCATCGAAGTGCCTGGGCTCGCCAACCTGCCGTGGGTCGGCCCCATCCTGTTCCAGCAGAAGCCGATCGCGCTGACGGCGATCGTGCTGGTCATCGTCGTGCACTTCTGCCTGTTCCGCACCCGCTGGGGGCTGCGGACGCGGGCGGTCGGCGAGCATCCGCTGGCCGCGGACACGGTTGGCGTCAACGTCAACAAGCTGCGGTACATGAACGTGGTGCTGGGCGGCGTGATCGCCGGCCTGGGCGGGGCGTACTTCACGCTCGAGTCGGTGCCGCACTTCGAGCCGCTGATGACCAACGGGCGCGGCTTCATCGCGCTGGCGGCGATGATCTTCGGCAAGTGGACGCCGTTCGGTGCGTGGGGTGCGGCTTTGCTGTTCGGCGTGGCCGAGGCGATTCCGACGGCGATGCAATTGCAGGGCATCAACGTGCCGTTCCAGATCGTCGGGCTCTTGCCGTATGTGCTGACTATCGTGGTGGTAGCAGGCGCTGTTGGCCGTGCGACGCCGCCGGCGGCAGATGGGATCCCCTATGTCCGGGCGTGACGAGGGTCTCGGGTCTCAGGTCTCGGGTCTCGGGGAAGATCGATCGCACCCGACACCCGACACCCGACACCTGACACCCGTGCTGGAAGCCCGCGGCATCGTCAAGCGATTTGGCGGGCTCGTCGCGAACGACCACGTCGATCTCCAGCTGCACCCGGGCGAAGTGCTGGCGCTGCTCGGCGAAAACGGCGCCGGCAAGTCGACGCTCATGAACGTGCTCTATGGCCTGACCGCCGCGGACGAAGGCGAGATTCTGCTCGATGGCCAGGTCGTGGTGTGGGACGGTCCACGGCAGGCGATCGGACGCGGCATCGGCATGGTCCACCAGCACTTCATGCTGGTGCCGCCGCTCAGTGTCGCGGAAAATCTGATGCTGGGCGCTGAATCGACGGTCGGCCCAGGCTTGCTCGACCTGGACTCGGTGCGGCGTCGCGTGCGGGAGCTTTCGGCCAGCTATGGGCTGCCGGTCGATCCCGACGCGCTCATACGGGACCTGCCCGTCGGCGTGCAGCAGCGCGTGGAGATCTTGAAGGCGCTGTATCGCAAGGCACGGGTGCTGATCCTCGACGAGCCGACGGCCGTGCTCACGCCGCAGGAGGCGCTCGACCTGTTTCGGGTGATGCGCACGCTGCGCAGCGAGCACAACACGAGCATCGTGTTCATCACCCACAAGCTGCACGAGGTGTTCGAAGTCGCCGACCGGATCGTGGTGCTGCGCCAGGGCAAGGTCGTTGGCGCGCTACGGCCAAGTGAGGCGTCGGGCGAGTCCCTGGCGGCACTGATGGTCGGCCGACCGGTGCTGCTTCGCGTGGAAAAGGGTCCAGCGCGGCCGGCCGAGGTGTTTCTCCGCATGCGCGACGTGGAAGTGCTGTCTGACAGGGGGCTGCGGGCGGTAGACGGGCTGTCGCTGGAGGTGCGCAGCGGCGAGATCATGGGCATCGCCGGGGTGCAGGGCAACGGCCAGACGGAGTTGGTCGAGGCGCTCACGGGTTTACGCACGCCGGTGGCGGGCACGATCGAGATGCTGGGCCGCGACGTCACCCGCGCCTCGCCACGCGAGCTGGTCGACAGCGGCGCAGCCTGTATCCCCGAAGATCGACAGAAGCATGGCCTGGTGCTGAGCTATCCAGTCGCCGACAACCTGGTGCTGCGCAGCTACGGCAGCCC
>WNGB01000167.1_pt1 | contig 92577 bp, 99 predicted proteins | sample 5400681 | NCBI WGS metagenome assembly WNGB01 (sample SAMN13153367, study PRJNA577476) | soil metagenome | isolation source: 115 cm soil or saprolite under grassland replicate 2 | place: USA:California | collected 2016-06-15 | reverse complement strand
CAGCCAGCTTCTCCCAGAGTTCGCGAACCAGCCGAGTCTTGCCGACGCCTGCGTCCCCTGCGAGGGTGACAAGCCTGGGACGGCCCTCCTTAGCCGTCCGATGGTAGGCATCGAGCAGTCGTTCGAATTCTCTCTCGCGGCCGACGAAGGCTCGGCCGAGTCCCGGGATCCCGCGCGGGCGCGACAACGAGAGCGATCGGATGAGCCGACGGCAGGGCACACCTCCGGGCTTGCCCTTTGCCTCCACCGTCATGGGCTCGGCGAATTCGAAGGCGCCGCGGGAAGCAGCGACCGTACGCTCGCCCACGAGGATCTCTCCTGGAGCGGCAGCTTGCTCAAGACGTGCGGCGACGTTGACGGCGTCGCCCGTGACAAACGAGCTGCCCTCGCGAGGACGGCCCACCATCACGTCACCGGTGTTCACGCCGATCCTGTTCGAGTTGCCGGCGCATGGACAGTGCCGCATGCAGGGCCCGTTCGGCGTGGTCCTCATATGCGTCGGGTGCGCCGAAGGCCGCCATGACTGCGTCCCCGGCGAACTTCTCGACCGTGCCTCCCGCAGCCGAGATCTCCACCGCCATGGCTTCGTAGAAGCGCTCGAGCAAGGCCCGGGTCCGCTCGGGATCTTGACTCCCTCCGAGCTCGGTGGAGCCGACCAGATCGGCGAAAAGCACCGTGGCGACCTTGCGCTCGTCCACGGCCCAAGTTTGAACGAGATCGGCTGTCTCGTGAAGCCTCCTAGGCGCCCAGACTAGGGATCGATTGCGAGCACCAGCACCGGACGGCTCCCGGATCGCCGATCAGGCAGCCAAGATGTGGTTTCTAGCGGATACTCGCACTGGCGGACGAGCAGAGAACCTTCGGTTAGCTCAGGGAATCCCAGGGTTCGAACAAGTCTGGGCCTGTCCGTCGCTGGTCAGCTGTCGCCCGCCCTGGCCAAGGCCGGAGCCGCCAGTGCGGGTGGCACTCTCTGCTGGTCGGCCCTCCGACACCAGAGGAAGCAGACTCTTCATTCTGAAGCCACCGCGACGTTTCCCGTGAATGACGAGTACTTCCGGACGTTTACCAAGAAGGACGGGACGGTGGTTACCCAGATCACAGGGAGGCTCACGAATCAGTTCACGACCGAGGATGCGTCGGTCACAGTGAACATCTCCGGACCGGGAACGATAAGCGAGTACCCGAACGGTGATGTCGAAGTTGCCTCCAAAGGACTGGCGGGAGGGCCACCCCCCCATCCCCGGCTTGCCCGACCTCATCTGGACCGCCGGCTTGTCGGACATCATCTACCACCCTGACGGATCGTTCACCGTCATCCAGTTCCCAAACCATGTCGTCGACATCTGCGCAGAGCTAGGAGCTTCTTGACCACACCTCTGCCAGGCCGGGGTGGAGTCGCCCGTCCCTTCCGACCGGGAGGTCTCGCACCCGCTCCTGGGACATGCCTGGCCGCTCTCGTCGAGGACTCTCACCTCGTTTCTTCCAGGGGAAGTGGCCGGCTCCCTCGATCACTTCGAGCCAGGCGATTCCATCGGGCAGCGCGTCGCGGATCTCGCGAGGGAAGTGCACCAGTTTGTATCAGATCAACTGTACGGGGTGATCGCGGCGCTGCTCGACCGATCGAGCCACCGCACCAGAACACCGACTAGCTGACGTCCACGACGCAGAAGCGGTTGCCCTCTGGATCCGCGAGGATGACGTAGTCTGCGTCCGGCGGTCGCTTGTCCCAGTGCACCTCGTTGGCGCCCAACGCTTTCAAGCGCTCGACCTCTCCGGCCTGGTCCTCGGTGTACAGGTCAAGATGAATGCGTGGCGGCACCTGCACCGTCGAGTGAACCATGTCGAGCGAGAGGTTCGGCCCGACGCCGTCCCGCGGCCGCAGCAGCATGAAGTCGTCGCTCAGATTGTCGCGAGGCACGTAGTCGAGAGCAGCCGCCCAGAACTCGGTCTGGCGCTTCAGATCGTCGACGCGCAGAACGATCGAGCCGACGCGAATCATCGAGCCCACTGTGCAGCGCTAGGCGGGGCGACGTCAAACTGACGCTCTACCGTCGCTCAACTGAGACACTACCGGACGGCTGGCCGTCGTGCCCCATACCGCTTCCCTCAGGCGTCGACCTCCATGAGCTCAGCCTGTGGGTCGGTGACAGCTTGGCTCGAGCGACGTTCTATGAGCAGCACTGCGACCACGGCTGCGGCCACGGTCAGCGCGGCCTGCACGGCGAAGGCCACGTGGAATCCGCTCACGACCGCCTCGGGCGAGAACGGCGGCAGACCGGGATGCGCCTCGAGGTACCGGCTGGCGAAGGTCGTGGCCAGCGTGCTGGCCACCGCCAGGCCGATCGCCCCTCCAATTTGCGGGCTGGTGTTGATGAGACCAGACGCCAGACCGGCGTCCCTCGGAGTCACCCCCATGAGCGCGGCGATCGACATCGGCACGAACGTCAGCCCCAGGCCGATCCCCGTGATCAGGAACGGCACCAGCAGGTTCCCGGCGTACGTCCCGTCGACCGGAAGCGTGGTGTAGAACCCGCCGATCGCCACCGCGGTGAGGACCAGCCCGATCGTCAGGATGGGCCGCACCCCGAACCGCGTTACCAGGCCCTGACCGATCCCTGAGAACGCGATGACGGTAAGCGTCGAGGCCACGTAGGCAACTCCGGTCCGCAGCGCCGAGAACCCCAGGATTTGCTGCATGTACAGCGAGAGCAGGAAGAACTGGGAGAACAGCGCCGCTCCGACCAGGACGCCGACGAGGTTCGCCGCGCTGAGCGGGCGTAGGCTGAAGATGCGAAGCGGCAGATCGGCCTCCGGGTCCGAAGCTCGACGCCCAAGAACGCCGCCAGCAGCACCGCGGAGGCCGCGAGGAGTCCGACCGTCCGGGCGGTACCCCACCCCTTGGTGGCCGCCTCGGTCATGGCGTAGACGAGCAGCATCAGCCCCCCCGTCACCGTGATGGCTCCGGCGAAGTCCGAGCCGCGCTCGCTCTCCAAACGGCTCTCCCGCAGCAGCCGCGGCGACAGCGCGACGATCGCTGCCCCGACCGGAATGTTCACGAAGAAGATCCACGACCACCCCAGGCCGCTGGTCAGCACGCCGCCGAGGAGCGTCCCAGCGGCGGCGCCGCTCCCGGCGACGGCTCCCCACACGCCGAGGGCGACGTTGCGCTCTCGCCCCTCGGCAAAGGTCGTCGTGAGGATGGAGAGGGCAGCGGGGGACAACAGCGCGCCGCCCAGGCCTTGCAGCGTTCGGAACCCGATCAGGGAGCCCTCGGACCAGGCCAGCCCGCAAAGCAGAGAGGACACCGAGAACAGGGCCACACCGGTCATGAACATCCGGCGGCGTCCCCACAAGTCGGCCACGCGCCCACCCAGCAGAAGGAACCCCCCGAACACGATGGCATAGGCGCTAACCACCCACTGCAGGTTCTGCTGGGAGAACTTCAGATCCGCGCCGATCGACGGAAGGGCGACGTTCACGATGGCGATGTCGAGCACGACCATGAACTGGGCGGCGGCGATGGCGATGAGGGCGAACTAGCGCCGGGGGTCGGCCTCTGCCGCACCAGCCTACGGTGTCCGTCCGGCGAGACAGCTGTGTCTGGGTACTCCATAGCCCCAACTCCCCATCGACGTCGGCGTTGCGTCATGACAACCGAACCGACCGCGGCCCCATTCCCGAGTGCGAGGCGCCGCCGACCACGTTTGATAAGGTGTCCCGCTGTTGATGAACGCCATCGAGGCACAGCAACTCAGAAAGGTCTTCGCGAACCAGGTTGAGGCCGTGGCCGGCATCGACCTCGCCGTGGGCGAGGGCGAGATCCTTGGGTTCCTCGGCCCCAATGGTGCCGGCAAGACCACGACCACCCGGATCCTGACCACCCTTCTTCGGGCCACCTCCGGGGTGGCCCGCGTGGCCGGCCACGACGTGCTGGCGAAGCCACACGACGTTCGACGGGCGGTCGGGGTGGCCCTCCAGGAGGCGGGACTCGACGGCCTGGCGACCGGCCGGGAGCTCCTGGTCCTCCAGGGAAAGCTGCACGGCTTCCACGGCACGGAGCCCGCCAAGAGGGCTTCCGAGATGCTCGAGCTGGTCGGGCTGACCGACGCCGCGAACCGGCGGATCAAGACGTATTCGGGAGGGATGAAAAGGCGCCTCGACCTGGCCTCCGCCCTGATCCACGGACCCAGGATCCTGTTCTTGGACGAACCAACCGCCGGTCTCGACCCGGCGAGCCGTCACGCCATCTGGGACGAGGTCCGGCGCCTCAATCGGGAGGAGGGGATCACCGTATTCCTCACTACCCAGTACCTGGAGGAGGCCGACCGGATGGCCGATCACTTGGCGATCATCGATCACGGCCGCATCGTTGCTAGCGGGACCCCCAACGAGCTCAAGGGGTCGATCGGGTCCGACGTCGTCACCGTGGAGATCCCTTCGGAGGAGCGCGACCGAGCCCAGTCCGCCCTATCCGTGCTCGCGGGGCTCAAGGAGATGCAGCTCGAGGAGAGCGCAATCACGCTGTTCGTCTCGGACGGATCCGGCGCCGCCGTCCAGGTCATCCGGCTGCTCGTCGAGGCCGCTGTGCCGGTGGGGTCGGTGAAGCTCTCGTCCCCGACGCTGGACGAAGTCTTCCTCCGCGCGACCGGCTCGCGCCTGGAGGGCGCCTCAGGCGACGGCCACCGGGAGGAACGATGAGCACCTCCACGTCCACGGCCCGAGCGGCCAGGACCGAGCCCTGGAACTCGATGCGGGAGTCCCTTCGGGCAACCTTCTACCTCGGGCTGCGCGAGGTGCGGACCTCCATCAGGACGCCGGCCTATTTCATCCCGAACCTGTTCGTCCCCATCTTCTTCTACTACGTGATGGTTGGTTCGCTCGAGGAGTTCGCCAACCGGTCGGGCGTGTCGAACTGGCAGGCGTTCCAGCTGCCCGTAGCGATCATGTTCGCCGTGATGAGCGGCAGCGCCGGGCTGAACATGGTGGCAGACATCGAGAGCGGCTACTTCGACAAGCTCCTGCTCACCCCGGCCAATCGCCTGTCGATCCTGCTCGGGGCCATGGGCGCGGACTTCATCCGGATCGTGGTCCAGGGCCTGCTGGTGGTGTCCGTGGCCTTGATCACCGGGATGGACTTCGCCACCGGTGTGGTGGGAGCGCTGGTCATGGTGCTCATCGCAAGTGTCGCCGGGATCGCGTACTCCGCGATCGGATTCGCCATCGCCCTCAAGACGGGAAACGCGCAGGCCACCCAGAGCATCTGGGCCCTATGGGTCCCGTTCATGTTCCTGACCACTGCCTTCGCCCCGCTCGACGCCCTGTCGGGGTGGCTTCGCACTGCCGCCACCTTCAACCCCATGACGTACATCCTGAGGGGCCTTCGCGAACTGGCCGGTCACGGGTGGGACGCGGGCGAGATCGCGGTCGCCCTGATCACGGTGGCCGCTTTGGGGACGGTTACCCTGACCTTCGCCCTTCGCGCCCTGATCGGGCGGGTCCGGTAGGGAGCCCCCCCTTCCTCCAGGGGAGAGCGCAGGAGCATTCTCGCCCGTGAAGGACCGGTGCGCATGGGCCGAGTCGGTGGCCGGGGATCCGCTGTACCTCGCCTATCACGATGAGGAATGGGGCGTCCCCTCGCACGACGACCGCTACCTCTTCGAGATGCTCACGCTCGAAGGCGCACAGGCGGGGCTCTCCTGGTCCACCATCCTGAGGAAGCGCGAGGGGTATCGCCGGGCGTTCGACGGGTTCGATGCCTCCAGGGTGGCTCGGTTCGACCGACGCAGGGTGGAGCGCCTGTTGCAGGACGCCAGCATCGTCCGGAACCGTGCCAAGGTGGAGTCCGCAGTGGCCAACGCCCGGGAAGTGCTTGCGGTACAGCAAGAGTTGGGCACCCTCGACGTCTACCTGTGGAGCTTCGTCGGAGGGAACCCCATCCAGAACCGGTGGACGGCCATGCGGGAGATCCCCGCGGAGACCCCCCAGTCGAAGGCTATGAGCAAGGACCTCAAGAAGCGAGGCTTCCGCTTCGTGGGACCAACGGTCTGTTACGCGTTCATGCAGGCCGCCGGGCTGGTCAATGACCACGAAGTAACCTGTTTCCGCTACCGCGAGGTCGGGCGGTGACCAAGCGAGTTGCGTCAGAACTCCTTGTCGGCCGCCCCCGACTCGGTCGCAAGAACTAGAGAGCAGGCGTTGCCGGCGCGGTCGGTTGCGGTGCCGGAGGGGATCCAGATCATCGTCCCATTCCCGGAGGCAGTTGTTCCGGCGCCGCTGGCGGTGCCGAGAGTGATCGTGATGGCGGCGCCGCTCTGAACCATGGCGGACGCTGTCCCGGATCCACCGTACGTCCGGTTCGCGTTGACGTAGTCGGTTCGGCCCAGGTTGATCTGGCCCAGGGGGAGTTGCGCGGAATTGGCCGCGTTCCATACTTGCAGGATGTCCCCGCCCGCTACGTTGTTGATCCGCACGACCACGCCGGTGGACGCTCCCGTCCAGCTGGAGAGGATCGAGTCCGGGTCGATCGGCTCGCTGTAAGTGAACGTGACCGTATCTCCCAGCTGTGGCCTGCCCACGATGGAGCCGCCGTTGGCCGTTTGGACGTCCGAGGCCGAGGGCGCCGAGTTGTCCGCGGTCACGGAGAAGCCCGTCTGCGTGCCCGAGATGCCGCCGTTGTCCGTGCATGCAATGGAGAAGGTATAGCTGCCTCCGGCGAGCGGGTTCTTGACGGTCCGGGATGCGCTTCGGTGGTTGTAGCTCACGCCGCCCACGCTGTACGCGCCGGATACGAGGGCAACGGCGGCCGCTCCCGAGCTGTCGACCGAGCTGACATCGGTGGTCGCGCTTGCGATTCCACTCGGAGGATTCCCCGAATCGCTGATATTCGCGTACACGTAATAGGTGCCTCCCTGCATGAGGTAGCCGGGGGCGTAGCCGGTGGTCTTTGCGATGACGGTGCCGCTCGCCGAGCAGCCCACCCAGTCGGCTGCCGCCGAGAAGCTGTTGCCGCTGTTTGTGGTCGTGTCGCGGAACGCCCCGAACGTCGAGCCGACGCCGGCCCAGGCCAGCAGGGCGAGCGCTACCGCGATCGAGGCCGCCAGCAGCGACCTACGACGAGACCACAACCTCGTGCTCCTTCCGCTTCGGTTCTTTCCGCCAGATGGCGGCGATCTCGTACCAGCTGAGGATCAGGATCGGGGCGAGGATCAGGAAGAATCGTCCGATCGGACGGTTGACGTAGAACAGAACGTAGCCGAGCCTCACGACCCTGTACCTCACCCGGCCGATGCTTCCGTCCCTGCTGATGGTCCATTTCTGGCTGTCGTTGTTGGCATCGCCCTTCGTCACGAAGAGCACCCTGTCGCCAGAGGTCCGGACCCCCCGCACGCGGTGGGTGACCAATCGGCTCGGATGCTCCGGGTCCCGGTACGTGATGACGTCGCCAACCCGGGCCTCCTCGGGAGCGATCCTCTGATTCACGACCACGTCTCCGGTGTGGATGGCCGGCTCCATGCTCCCCGACATCACGGTGAAGGCGCGGTAGCCGATCGCCAGAGGCAGGCTTACCGAGAGCAGGACCCCCGCCCCGACCCCCAGCAGGGTCCACAGGCAGACGGCCAGCATCCATCGGACCGCGGGGTAGGGTCTGCCCTTCGTCTGGCGGATCCTTCTCTGCCCTCTGGTCGCAGGCCGATAGGCCCAGGACTCGGCCTCGACGCCGGGCAAGGGCTGTCTCACAGGTTCCTCGCCTGCCATCTGAACGTGGCGGTCGACGAGAGCCCCTGTGCTGCCGGGTTGTTATTCAGCGAGATGACGAACCGGTAGGAGTGGGCCTCGGACGTGGTCCACGTCTCCGGTGAGCCCGACGTTGGATCGACGATCCCCGCGCCGTAGGTCGTGGGATAGGCCGACAGGAGACCGGAGTAGACGATCCCCGGCCCGGAACCGATGTAGTCCGCTCCGTCCGGTGTGAAATTGGTGCAGGCGTCGAAGGAGGGAGAGGGGTCGGTCCCTCGGCTCACCGTGAGCTGGAGGTGTGGGGCGAGCGTGCCAGTTACCGTGGCGTATAGCCGGACGCTGGAATCGAGAGAGCCCGTATAGGTCACCGTGATGCAGCTCGTGTCCGAGTTCCCAGGCGTAGCGGAAGACAGCGCAAGCATGAACGCGCCGGCGTCGTTGTCGGTGATGGAAACGGTTCCAGTAGCGAAGGAGCTACCGGCGTTCGAGGTCGAGTCCATGAAGGACGCCGCGGTGAACCCCACGGCGAGGGTGGCCACCGCAGCCGCGACCACGACCGCGACGAGCATGGGTCGGCGAATCACGTCACCCTCCCACCGGCTCGGCGAGGAATTCCATGGTCACCGACGCAACGTCCCCCTCGTATCCACTCGGTGCCTGGGGTAGTAGCCAGGCCCGAAACTCCAGCGCCTGCTCCCGGCCCCGGCGAAGGATGAGCGGGGCGGTCCATGTGCGGAGGCCGCCCAGGTCTCCCCGAAACAGGACCTGCTGTGGATAGGAGATCTCCACCTGCAGCAGGTGGTCGAGGTCGTCGAGGTCGGGGAGGGCCCGAAGCTGCACCGCCAGATTCCTCCCGGTCTGGTTTCCGACCTGGAGCGTTCCGATGAGGATCCGCCCGCTGGGGCGGAGATCGGTACCGGCCAGGAACCGCCCGGCCGGTGAGACCGCGAGCTCTCCGGTCGGACCCGCGGTGAACGCGACCTCGGCCCCCAAGAGCGGGTCCGTGCCGGGAGGGACGCGCCACCAATTCAGCGCCACCGCGACGAGGACGAGGCCTACCGAGAACCCGATCCGGCGGGCCCAGCGAGTCCCAGGATTCGTCCCTTGGCTGCTCATGACAGTCCACCCGGTCTCTGTGGACGGGGGCGGAGGCCGCCCTGCTGGGCAACCTCCAGACCCCTCGGCCCAACATCGGGTGCTACTGGTTCTGCGCTTCCCACGTGAACGAGTGCGCGCCGGTCGTCAGTCCCGCCGCGGCATTGTTGTCCTGCACCGCGAGCGAGAACCTGTAGACGAGGGTGTCGTTCTGGCTCCACTGGGTCTGGCTTGCCGGGAAGGCCGCCACTCCGTTCGCATAGCTGTCCTTGGCGCTGGCGAAGCTGGCCAGAGTGCCCGAGAAGATCGGACCGCCCGCATCGGCGGTGAACCCGGTGCAGCTCGGGAAGGCCGGGGCACCGCTGAAGGTGCCCTTCTCGACCGTCATGTCCAGGTACTGCCCCAGCGCTCCGAAGCTCGACGTGGTGTAAAGATGAACGTCGGCAGCCAGCGTCCCGGTGTAGGTCAGTTTGATGCAGGACTGCACCGAGTCGTTCGGCTTCCTGTTGCCGACGCTATACATGGCAGAGCCGGCGTCGTTGTCACCGATCGTCACGGTTCCGGTCGCGAAGGAGTTGCCGTCATTCGAAGTGGTGCTGGAGAAGGCGCTCAAGACGCCCACTCCCGCCAGCATCCCGATCACTCCCACCGTCATGGCCACCACCAGGACGGTCAGGAGCAGCTTCCGCCTCCGATCAGACATTTCCATCTCCTTGGGTACTTCCTTGGTTTGGGGCCCCCATGGGCCGCCTTGATCGTTGTATCGGCCGGCCCGGGGGGCCTGTTGAAGCTGCGCCCGACCTATTTCTGCTCGTCTGGGGGCGCCGAAAGTCCTAGGCCGTCGGCTTGGGTGGGGGATGGCGGGGCCGACTGCCTTGCCGGGTCGGCCCGAGGTCCTAATGGAAATCAGGTAATCCAGCGGCGGGGGGGAGTATCGGGTGGCTGTGCGGGGTAGATGCTCGCAAGAGCCTGACGATCGTCGATCCGGAGGGGAGACGTGCCATGGCGACGACGAAGCAGGTCCGAGCCGCCCGACAGAACATCAAGCGAGCTCAGCGGGCAGCGAGAGCCCAGAGGACCATTACCAAGCTCCCCCCGGCGGTTCGGCGCGACCTGGGAAGGCAGGCGGCCAGGGCCAGGCAGCGTGGCGGAAAGCCGGGACACGACTACGAGAACCGAACTCGCCAGGAGCTCTACCAGGTAGCCAAGCGCAAGGGGATCGCGGGGCGCTCCAAGATGGGGAAGTGGGACCTCATCGCTGCGATCCGGAAGGCGAGCTGAGGGCTGGAGGAGAGGCCGATCGCGGGAGGCCAACCGGGGCTCAACAAAGATTCCCCGCCCATCTGTAGCGCACGAGGCCCTTCGCGCGATGTATGTGGTGACGTACGCGGGAGAGGAACTGGCATGTCGGACCTGATCACGGACCGAGCCGAAGCCATGTTGGTCGGCTTTGAGGACTCCGAACCCGTTGTGGCCAAGCCGGTCCCGATCTCCAGGCTGGCCGCGACCCCGGCTCGAACCGGGGACGAGATCGCCTGTTCCTGGTGCGGCAGCTTCTCGCCCCCCGGCCCAGGCTGTGACTCCTGCGGTTCCCCCCTTACCGCCTAGCTGTCAGCGGGCGGCCTGAACGGCCCAAAGTCTCAGAACCAGAGAGGAAAGGCGTGGCGGCCGGCTAAGCCGGGTTCAGCCGGTAGATCGATCCGGCGATCGAGATGACGTAGAGGCCGCCGCGGTTGCCCTCCGCGAACGACACGATGTTGGATACCGTCCCGGAGATCGCCATCCTGACCGGGCTGCCTCCCGGCTTCCTCCGCCAGACGTTGCCGCTGCAGAGGTCCGCATACAGGTAGTAACCCTGCAGGCTGGACATGGTCCCTCGGTATGTATAGCCGCCGATGACCGAACAGTTGCCCCCGGAGTGGGAATACTGGGCAAAGGGCCAGGTCAACCGGGACTCGTTGATGGTCTGGCTGCGGTACAGGTGGGTTCCCTCGTACTTCCGCCAGCCGAAGTTCAGCCCGAGCGCCGTCCCGTGCCTGATGAAGTCGAGCTCCTCCCAGTTGCTCTGCCCGACGTCACCGATCCGCAGGTCCCCGTTGAGGCGGTCGAACGAGAACCGCCACGGGTTCCGCAACCCGTAAGCATAGATCTGGGGGGTCGGGGTGGCCACGTTCACATCCATCCGGAGGAGCTTCCCTAGCAGCGACGACTGGCTCTGGGCGTTGTTGTTGGGGTCCCCGCCGCCGCCCCCGTCCCCCGTGCCGAAGTACAGCATCGCCTGGCTGCTCTGGGCGGCGATGGGGTCGAACTGGAGCATGCCGCCGTTGTGGTTCTGATAGGTGGGGTGGGGGATGGTGACCAGGACTCTTCGGGACGAGGCGTCCGCCCGGTCCGCATTGCTGGCGCTTCTCACAAACCGGGCGATCACGATGTTCCCCGAGAGGTTCGTGTAATAGACGTAGAACCGTCGGTTGGAGGCGTAGGCGGGGTCGAAGGCCATCGACAGCAGTCCCTGCTCGTTGCCCTGCGACACCGACGAGGAGATGTTCAGGAAGGGGGTCGCCTTGAGCTTCCAGTCGTCTGCGATCCGGATCAGCCCGCCCTTCTCCACGACGAAGAACCGGTGGTCGTTGCCAGGGGCGGGCACCATGAAGACGGGCTGGTTGAGGCCGGAGAGCTTGAGGACCAGCCGGTAGCTGGTCGCCGCTTGGGTCTGGGAGGCAACCGCAAAGGCCAGCGAAGCCGCCACAATGGCGACGAGTCCTGCCCGCCACGACCGCCGTCCGAACCCCCCGCCTACCATGTTCACGGTATCGGCAGATCGGCCTGCTGGCGGATTGGCCGAAAGACCGGAAACCGCGTGCTTTCCGGCGGACGCCTAGCAGGCTGCCCGGGCTACCACCTGCTCGCAGGAGGAGGCGGGCAACACTTCGACGCTGCCCATCTGGCCGAATGGCGCCATGTACTCGGTCACTTTCTGCTGGTCGGGGGCGTCGACGATGAGGTACAGCGTGTGTCCTCCCGTCACGACCCCCTCTCCGTGGATGTCGATCCCGAACGGTTGGGCGCCCCCCTTGGAAACGTGCTGAGCGAGCATCGGGCCCATCTTGGGGTCACCGGCGGGGCAAGTCTCCGCCGAGTGTTCGTGCCTCACGATGAACAGCGCCACAACGGTCCTCCCTTCCTCAAAGGTGGGACCCGCATTCAAGGCTTCCGCTCAGGACCTGTCAACCGGTGGCGCCTGATCGGAACCGCCTCCGGGCTCCGTGCCGGCGGGGTCCAGGCCTCCGGCGAGAGCCTCCACGATCTGCTCCTCCAACCACCCCAGGTAGAAGTAGAGAGCGAGGCCAGGGGCATCCGGATGATCTTCCGGGATCTCTCGCTCGTAGGTCTCCTCGGTGACGTCCAGCTTGGTCCCGAGCACGAGGCGGAGGTCGTTGACGGCCCTGAGCCAGGAGACGAGCTGGTCCTCCGTCAGGCGGCGGGCGTCCAGGGTCGCCTCCATGACGCGAAGGGCCTCGAGATGGCCCTCCAGGAGGTCGTCCCGAACCAGACGGCGGTACTCGGCGCTCGCCTCAGGGTCGTCGGCGTAGCCGGGAGGAAACAGCCGCCCCACGGCCGGGTCCTCGGTGGGCAGGATCTCCCGGAGCTGGGCTGGCAACGACCGAAGGACCTCGAGCTCATCTCGAGGGAGGCGGATCTCGAACTCACCGCGCCGGGTGGGTCTGACTCTTCGCTGCGTGTCAGGCATGGCGTCGGCCCCCTCTACGCCGTGTGCTCCATCGTGGCCCACAGGCCGTGAGCGTGGAGCCGGTACGTGTCGAACTCGGCCTTCTCCTTCGCCCCGCTGGAGACGACGGCCTTGCCCTTGTGATGGACGTCGAGCATCAGCTTGGTGGCCTTCTCGAAGCTGTAGCCGAACAGCTTCTGGAACACGTAGGTGACGTACGACATCAGGTTGATCGGATCGTTCCAGCAGATGACCAGCCAGGGACGGTCGGGGGTGACGAGATTCTCACCCGATGGGGAATCGGTCTGCACGGGAGCCGTGGACGTGCGCATCCGGCCCATTCTCTCAGTCGCACCGGCGGCGGTTTGCCGGGCACAGCCGGTCCATGCTATATCAGAGGTCGATATATCGAACCTCGCCACATTCGAGAGAGAGGGACCATGCCGCGCCGGCCACCACCGCAACACACGGACCCCGCGCCACTCACGCCGGCCATGTTCCATATCCTGCTGGCCCTGGCCGCTGGAGAGATGCACGGCTACGCCATCATGCACGAGGTCGGCATCCTCTCCGACGGTCGGATGAGCATGGGGCCGGGCACGCTCTACGGCTCGATCAAGAAGATGCTGGCCGGAGGACTCATCGAGGAGTCTCAGCATCGTCCCGATCCCGAGCTCGACGACGAGCGCCGCCGCTATTACCGGATCACTGAATCCGGTCGGCGACTGGTGGTGGCCGAGGCGGAGCGCCTGTCCAGCCTGGTGCGGGAGGCGCGGGCCCGCCGGCTCCTCGGCCCCGCGGCCGGGGTCCAGCGAGCGACCTGACATGCAGAGAGATGGAGGCCCGGGACCGACGATGACCGACCGACAGACCCGCCGCCTGCGCCGGCACGTGTCGCTGTACCGGCGGCTCCTGAGGCTGTATCCGTGGGGGGTTCCGACGCGAGTTCGGGCCGGACATGGTCCAGGTCTTCCGCGATCGCCTTCGGGTCGAGCTCCGGGCGGACGGCTGGGTGCGGACGCCCCGGTTCTGGATTGAGGTGCTGATCGATCTGGCCCGAACCGCTCCGCGGGAACGGGCCCGCGTTCTGGTGGACGGCGAGTGGCGCCGTGGAGCGCTTTCCGGAGGGAGGTCCGGGATGTTCAGATTCATCGTGAGGAGGGTGCTGGTCTCCCTTCCGATCCTGCTTCTGGCCAGCGTTATCGTGTTCGTCGTGGTCCGGTCGACCATCAATCCACTGGCCGGGTGCTCCATCAATCCGCGGACCAGCAAGGCCGACTGCCTGAGGCTTACGCATGAGCTGGGACTGGACCGCTCCATGTACGTTCAGTATCTGAAGTGGTTGGCCCACTTCGCCCGAGGAGACTGGGGCACCTCGCTGCTGTCGAGCCGGCCGGTGTTCCCCGACATCCGAAGCGCGCTGGCCAACACGATGGTGCTCGGCCTGACGGCGACGGCGTTCTCTCTCATGATCGGGATCGGGATCGGCTTGTACTCGGCGGTCCGCCAGTACTCACTGTTCGACCACGTGGCCACGGGGAGCGCCTTCCTCGGTCTGTCCATGCCCAACTTCTGGTTCGCCCTGCTGCTCCAGGTGTTCTTCGGGATCTATCTGACGAAGTGGCTGGGGCTGAACGAGCCGATCTTCGCCACCGCAGGGATGGTTCGGCCCGGGAGCCAGGGATTCGATCTCCTGGACCGGCTTCGACATCTCGTCCTCCCGATGCTGGTCTCTCCGTGCAGGAGATCGCGTTGTTCAGCCGGTACATGCGCGCCTCGATGCTGGAGGTGCTCCACACCGACTATCTGAGGACCGCCCGGGCCAAAGGCCTGCGGGAAGGACGGGTCATCCTCCGGCACGCCATGCGAAACGCGCTCATCCCGATCACTACGGTGGCGGCCCTCTCCATCGGTGCGGTCGCCGGGGGCCTGATCATCACCGAGTCGATCTTCGAGTGGCCGGGCATGGGCCGGCTGTTCGTGCAGTCGATGTTCCGTGGCGACTACTCGGTCGTGCTCCCATGGGTCATGGTGACCGACATATTCGTCATCTTCTTCAACCTGGTGGCCGACGTGATGTACGCGGTCCTGGACCCGCGGATCCGGTACGGGTGACCCGCGGAGGGCCTATCCTGGCGGCATGTGCAGGAGCATCAAGACCCTTCGGCGGCCGGGCCAGCCCGCCACGGACGAGGAAGTCCGGGCCGCCGCCCTCCAGTTCGTGCGCAAAGTGAGCGGATACCGCGTGCCCTCCAAGGCCAATTCACCGGCGTTCGACGAGGCGGTGGAGGATGTCGCGGAGGCCTCTCGGAGACTGCTGAGCTCCCTGCGGCCGGGGGCGAGGGCCGGGGCAGACCGGGAATGAAGGCCTATCCATCGGACGACGGTCACGCCGCGTTCGTGAGCCTCGCCCGGGGTGAGGACCTCCTGGAGGGCCTGGACAGGGCGGTGGACGAACTCGGGATCGAGGCCGGGACGCTCCAGGTCATCGGGGGGCTGGAGGAGGCGACGGTCGGCTACTTCGACCCGAAGTCCGGGGAGTACCGGAGGATCCCCACCGGCCACGTGGAGATCAGCTCCGGCCTCGGCAACGTATCGATTCGGGACGGTAAGCCATTCATCCACCTCCACCTCGTGCTGTCCGGACCGGACGGCACGAGCCTCGGCGGACACGCCATGGAAGGCTGCCGGGCTTATGTGGTCGAGGCCTACCTGCGAAAGCTGGGAGGGTCGCCGCCGGTCCGACAGCAAGTTCCCGGAATGACTCTCAAGATCTGGCCGGGCACCTAGGAGCCGTCAGCTCTTCTTCTTCTTGCGGGCCCGCGAGGGCGGCGCTTCCTCGATGACCGCTTCGGCCTGGGCAGGGAGCGACCCGTCTTCTTCCGTCACCGCCACGGACTCGCGGACCTCGCCGTTGCCGGAGAGGTCCGGCCGCGACGGCACCCCGCCGCTCTCGTCCCCGTCGCCGGCGACCAGCGCAGACACGAGCGCCGGGAGGGACACGGCCACCTTCGCGTGTTCTCGGTGAGCGGCAACCACTTCGGAGTGATACGCCTCGGCGCTCTGGAAGAACTCCGCGGTGTTATATGGACGGCCGTCCAGCAGAGGCCCTTGCCGCCCCTCGATGATGGCCACGACATCCTCGCCCGTCAGGGTCTTGTGGGCCTCCAGGGCATGGGCGACGGCCAGAACCTCGTGCCGGTTGTTCTGGAGGAGCGCCTCGGTGCGCTCGAGGAGCTCTTGCAGCTTGCCCTCGATCCTCATGCCGAGACGGGGACCCATGAGCTCCTTGTCTTTGTCGTCGTCCTTGCCGCTTCCGGGGACACCGAAGTTCTTGGTGACGCCGTGGACCGAGACGGTCGATCCCATGCCCCAGTAGCCCTCCATGAAGGTCGCCACTCGGGTCGCGTCTGCCAGGTCGGCCGAAACGCCCGAGGAGCTGTCTCCGCCGAAGAACATCCGCTCACCGGCCAATGACGCCAGGCCCGACATGATGTCCGCCTCGAACTCCGTTCTCCAGTGCGTGAACTGATCCTCCGGTGGAATGGACGCCACCATCCCGAGATAGCTTCCGCCCTTCTCGATCGTGGCGATGTCGATCGTGAGGTGCTGGCGGACCCGGTAGGCCACCACGGCGTGACACGCCTCGTGGACGGCGACGGCGTGACGCTCCCGCTCGATGTACTCCACGTTTTCCGGTGGGCCGAGCTCCTTGAGCTGCTTCGCCTTCACCACATCCCGCCACTCGACCGCGTCGCGGCTCTCCTCGATGGCGTTGATCAGGGCCGCGTTGACGAGGTCCTCGATCGCTGCCCCACCGTAGTAAGGGGTGATGGTGGCCAGCTTGTCGATCTCCTCGTCGGTCAGGACGTGCTTCTTGTGTTTCAGGTACTTCTTGTAGGTGTCGATCCGCCCTTGCTTGGAGGGATACCCCACCTTGTAGAGGCGGTCGAGACGGCCCGGCCGGAGCAACGCCGGGTCGAGCGCTTCCGGCATGTTCGTGGCCATGACGGTGAGGATCCGGTACTTGAAGGGCGGCCGTGGCTTCATCCCCAGCATCCGCCGGACATGCCGGTTGAGGAACCCGCGGGGCTTCTCCATGCCGTCCATCTCGCTGAGGAGCGCGGGTAGCACTCCCATCCCGCCGCCGCCCATCCCTCCCATCCCGGCGATGATGCCGTCCTTCTTCGGGCCCACCGGGTCCGGCGTCATTCGGTCCCTGAGCAGCAGCAGCTGCGATTCCGGGGTCAGATACGCCAACCCGTTGCAGGATGGCCGCTCTCCCCAGGGATTCGACGACGGCGAGAACCAGCCGGGACCCGACTGGATCCCGCGGTTCCCGAGGGAGTCCGCCTCATCGAAGAACATGATCACCCCGCCGTGGCGAAGCGCCAGCTTCCTCGCCTTACGGAACAGGGACTTCACCTTGAGAGCCCCCACGCCCATGAACATGTTCATGAACGCCGCCGGCTCGACCAGGATGAATGGTTTGCTGGTCTCCCCGGCCACGGCCTTCGCCATCAGGGTCTTCCCCGTCCCCGGGGGCCCCCAGAGCAGGATGCCCTTGGGGACCTTCCCTCCCTTGTCCTCGATGGCCTCCGGGTTCTCCAGGAAGATGATGCTTTCCTTCACCTTGTTCAGGACGCTCTCCTGGCCCTTCACGTCGTCGAAGCGCGTGTCGATCTCGTCTGGCCGAAGGACGTCCGTCCCCCCTTTGGACAGGAACCAGAACAGCCCGAGGAACTGGAACATGATGAAGAAGAAGGCGAAGGCCAACTGGAAGACCCACGGCAGGGCCCGCGTGGCGATGATCGGGAGCTGGATCATGGCCGTGGCGGCCGGCAGATGGAAGGTCTTGGCCAGAGCCAGGTCGATGATCAGCAGGACGAACAGGACCTTGAGGACCCGACTGAGCCGGTAGCGGGTCCACGCCTTCATGCTTCCCGCGCGCTTCTCGAGCCTCGACCAGATCCCGGTCCAGCCCCTGTGGTACTTCGTCCATTGCTCGCTGATCACGTAATGGAGCTGACGGAGCAACTCCAAACCCGCCAGCCCCAGCAGCCACCAGTACCCGCGCAGGGTCTGGTTGACGGCCTCACGGGTCGAGATAGCGGGGTCGAACTGGGCCATCGCGGCCCACAGCATGACCACCCATGCCCCGACGAAGAGCAGGAACAGCTTGATCCGGTCCCAGAAGTCGAGCGGCTTCCGAGTCGGCCGTTCACCGTCTCGCGGCCGGCTCTTGAACTGCTTCTTCGCGGGTGGCGGCGGCGTCTCGCCGTTCCCCGCAGGCACCGGCAGACTCTGCTGCTCGTCCGAGGTCATGTCATCGCTCCTTTACCTTCCAGGAATTGACGATCGTGTCGAGAAGCGATTTGTTGTCCCGGTAACAGTGTGACTCGCACCTCAGCATGAACAGGTAGAGCCTGTTCGTTGCCGGATCGACGACGGCGATCTGGGTCACCCTGATCACGTTGCCACCTGCCGTGGGACTGGAGATTCCCGACAGAACGACATCGAACGTCATCTCGCTTCCGTGGAGCCCACCCTTCAATACGATGTCCTTGTAGGCAAGGATTTCCCCGGCGTTCGCCTGGATGAGCCGGTCCACGGGATACACCCAGTTTCGGAGGCCACCCAGGGAGAGCTCGTCCCGCACCACGGAGGGGAGCGACTGAACCCGAGCCTCGATGACGGGGTACTTTGGGGCGTCCGCGATGCCGACGACGTGGGAGACCGATGGATGCGGGTCCGCGTCGAACCCGATCAGCCAGGAGAACTGTTTGTCCGTGGCGCCGGACAAGCTCTGCCCGCTTGCTACCAGGATCTGGCGCTTGTCGAAGAACTTCCAGTTGCCCGGGACCTTGAAGTAGGCGTTGCGGTCGGAGCTGCTCACGTAGACGAAGTCGGAGCTGGCACACCCCACAGCAAGGGCCAGGAAGGCCCCCAACAGGGCCGCCAGCCGGTGGCGTCTCGAAGGATTGCCCTTCCGAGGGGCTTCCGACACCATGGTTAATTATCGCCCGGTCTCCCCCGAAAAATCAGGGGTCCGAAGGGGGTTCTTGAGGTGATCTCGCGGCGCGTGCCCGGCTTCGCGCCCAGCGCGAGCGGGCTGCACTTCCCCAACGATTTCGTGCCCGAGCCGCTGTTTCGCCTGGGGGTGGGGAGAGCCTCCGTTCCGATCGGGAACGCGGCCCACGGCCTGTGCGGAGGGATGGTCTTCGCGGCCCGGGATCTGTTCGAGTACCGCCTCCAGGCCCCGCCCGACCGCACACCGCCCCGGCGAGGCACCCGCCTGTTCCGGTACCTGCTGGGCCGGCTGTTCGCGAGCTTCGATCTCCCCGCCGGTCCCTTGAGGTATTGGCTGTGGCAGATCCTGCCGGCCGGTGACCGGTTCGCCGTCCGCGGCGTGGCCTGGCGCTCGATCCGGGGTCACTGGCCGAGGATCCAGGCCGAATTGGACTCCGGGCGCCCTTCGCCACTGGGTGTGGTCCGGACGCGGTCCCTCAACCCCCTGGACCTCGGCCGGAACCACCAGGTTCTGGCCTACGGCTACGACCTCGACGAAAGTGCCGATGCGCTCACCATCCACGTCTACGACCCCAACCACCCCGATGACGACGATTGCGCCCTGTCCTTGTCGGTGGCGGACCCGACTAGCGCAAGACCGATCGGCTATCTGGCCGGCGAGCTGCCCGTCCGGGGGTTCTTCCGGACGCGATATCGCCCGAAGGATCCCTCGGCCATCGCCGGCCCCTCCTGAAGCGGAGCCTCCGACGCGGATCAGCGTGGCTCGACCGATTCAGGCTCGATTCAGCTGCATTTCCTATGATCGGAATTGATGGCAGGAAGCCTCCTCCGTCGGAGCCGCGCCTTCCTCGTGATTGTCACAGCGGCTGCCTTCCTGCTCGCCGCTTGCACCAGGAGCCAGGCGGTAAAGACTGCGGCGAGTGGCACGCCCCTCGCCGCTCCTCGGCTGCCATCGCCCAGTCCCGTCCTACCGGCCACCGTCCAGAGCGATCCGATCGTCGCGGTGGTCAAGCGTGTCACTCCCGCGGTCGTGAACGTGACCAGCTCCACGCTGACCCAGGATGCCCTGGGCGGAGTGCAGCCGGGGAAGGGCGTTGGTACGGGCTCGATCATTCGCTCGGACGGCGTCATCGTGACGAACTTCCACGTCGTGGAAGGGGCGTTGAACCTCAAGGTCACGCTTCCTCCCCCCGACGGCCGCAGCTTCCAGGCAAGGGTCATCGGCGGCGATTCGGATCACGACCTGGCCGTGCTGAAGATCGGGGCGACGAACCTCCCCACGATTCCGCTGGGGAACTCCTCCAAGCTGGCGCTGGGGGAGCGGGTCGTCGCCCTCGGCTATGCGCTGGCCCTGCCCGGCGGCCCAACGGTCACGTCGGGGATCATCAGCGGGCTCGCCAGGACCGTCCAGGTGCAAGACCCCAGCCTGGGCATCACTCGGACCCTGGAGGACGCCCTGCAGACCGATGCCGCCATCAACCCGGGGAACTCCGGCGGCCCACTGGTCGACCTGGGCGGCAACGTGATCGGGATCAACACGGCGGGCAACACAGGGGCCGAGAACATCGGCTTCGCCATCGCCATCGACGCGGCCAGGGACATCATCGAGCAGGCCATGGCTCACCCGAACGCCCCGGCCGCCTACCTCGGAGTCTCCTCGCAGACCGTCGACCCGGGGTTCGCGGGACAGTTCGGGCTCTCAGTCGACCATGGCGCCTACGTCGTGGCCCTGGCCCCCGGCGGCCCGGCCCAAAAGGCGGGCATCATGACCGGCGATGTGATCGTGGGATTCGACGGCAAGGACGTCACCGCCGACGACGAGCTCCGCGATGCCATCCTCGCCCGCAAGCCGGGAGATCAGGTCGCCGTCGTGATCGTGAGAGCGAACGGGAGCCGGACCACCCTGGCGGTCACGCTGGGCGTTCGTCCCGTCAACCCTTAGCGGAGCCGCTCCCGGCGGGTTGCTTCCCCTGCGATAGCCTTGCCGTTCGTGAGGTTGAGGTGAGCGCGCCCTTCGAGCCGGGAGAGCGGGTCCTCCTGATCGACCAGCGGGGCCGACGGTTCCTCGTCCGCCTCCAGGCAGGAGGCGCTTTCCACTTCCACGGCGGCGTCGTGCCACACGACCTCGTCGTCGGATCCGAAGAGGGGACGGTCGTGCACTCCACGACCGGAGTGCCCCTGTGGTGCGTCCGTCCGCGGCTGGCGGACTTCGTGCTGAAGATGCCCAGAGGCGCCCAGGTCATCTACCCGAAGGACATCGGGGCGATCCTGATCGAGGCCGACATCGGGCCCGGGACGCACGTCCTCGAGGCGGGGACCGGCTCGGCGGCCCTCACCATCGCCCTGTGCCGGGCCACCGGCCCCGAGGGGAAGGTGGTCACCTACGAGGCCCGGGCCGACTTCCACGAGCGTGCCGCAGCGAACCTCGAGGCCTTCTTCGGGAAGCTGCCAGCCTGGCTCGACCTACGCCTGGGTGACGTTCGCGCCGCGGCGAACACCGGCGAGCGCTTCGACCGGGTGGTCCTGGACCTCCCCGAGCCGTGGGCCATCCTGCAGGAGATCGGCGCCGTACTGCCGGCCGGAGGCATCCTGTGCACGTACCTTCCCACGACGAACCAGGTGCAGCAGGCCGTCCTGGCGATGCGGGATGCCGGGTACGAGGAAGTGCTGACGATCGAGGTCTTCGTTCGATCCTGGCACGTCACCGGGCAAAGCGTCCGGCCCGACCACCGCATGGTCGCCCACACGGGATTCATCACTGTGGGGCGAAGGTCGTACGCCGAGCCTTAAGGCGGCCATCCCCCGGGCCGACAAACCGCGTATAGGAGAGAATGCCCCTCCACGAAATGGGAGGGCCCCGGGCATATATTGGGAAAGGACCGCCCCGCGAGAGGAAGGAAGGTAAGACCCCCGATGCCGCAGCAGAGATCGCCCGATCCCCAGGAAGAGCTGGAGCGCTACGAGAAAGAGATTCACCACCTCCAGACGCAGATCAAGTTCCTGGAGGACGAGACGGCCCTGCTCCGGCGTCGCCTCACCAACTCTCCCCGCCAGGTCAAGGTCCTCGAGGAGCAGCTGCTCCAATCGCGCGGTGACCTCGCCCGCGCCGTCTCCCAGAACGAGAAGCTGGTCGAGGTCCTGCGGGCCGAGCGCGACAAGATCTCTGCGCTGAAGGAAGAGGTGGAGAAACTCGCCAGGCCTCCGGCGACCTTCGGCGTGTATCTCACAGAGAACGAGGACGGATCGGTGGATGTGTTCACCGGCGGTCGGAAGATGCGGGTCAACGTCGATCCCGAGATCGATCGGGATCGATTCAAGAAGGGCGTCGAGGTCATCCTGAACGAGGCCCTGAACGTGGTCGACGTGCTCGATCAAGACGTGGTCGGCGAGGTCACCGTCGTCAAGCAGCTGCTGGGCGACGACCGAGCCGTTGTGATCGGCCGAGCGGACGACCAGATGGTGGCCGTCCTGTCCGCCGAGGTCCGCGGTCATCTCCGGGCCGGGGACCCCGTCCTGTACGACCCACGATCGGGCTATGCCTTGGAGGCGCTTCCCAAGGAAGAGGTCGAGGAGGTCATCCTCGAGGAGATCCCCGACATCACGTACGACGAGATCGGCGGGCTGGGGAAGCAGATCGAGGACATCCGGGACGCGGTCGAACTCCCGTTCCTGTACGCGGAGCTCTTCGCCGAGCATCAGCTCCCGCCTCCCAAGGGGGTCCTGCTGTACGGGCCCCCCGGCTGCGGCAAGACGTTGATCGCCAAAGCCGTGGCCAACTCGCTGGCCCAGCAGATGGCGGAGAAGACGGGCCGCACGGACGCCCACTCGTACTTCCTGAACATCAAGGGGCCCGAGCTCCTCAACAAGTACGTGGGCGAGACGGAGCGGCAGATCCGGTTGATCTTCCAGAGGGCGAAGGAGAAGTCGGCCGAGGGCTTCCCGGTGATCGTGTTCTTCGACGAGATGGACTCGCTGTTTCGGACCCGGGGCAGCGGGATCTCCTCCGACGTCGAGAACACCATCGTCCCCCAGCTCCTTTCCGAGATCGACGGCGTGGAGGGCTTGAAGAACGTCATCGTCATCGGGGCCTCCAACCGCGAGGACATGATCGACCCGGCCATCCTCCGGCCCGGGCGGCTCGACGTGAAGATCAAGATCGAACGGCCCGACGGCGACGCCGCCCGGGAGATCCTCTCGAAGTACCTCACGGCCGACGTCCCCCTGCATGGGTCGGAGATCGAGGGCGCCGGCGGGGACCGCGAACGGTCGATCCGCCGGATGATCGACGCCACGGTGGACCGGATGTACTCCACCAGCGAGGAGAACCGGTTCCTGGAGGTCACCTACCAGTCCGGTGACAAGGAAGTCCTGTACTTCAAGGACTTCAACTCCGGGGCGATGATCGAGAACATCGTCCGCCGGGCCAAGAAGGTCGCCATCAAGCGATTCCTGTCGCAGGGGGAGAAGGGCCTCAAGCTGGAAGACCTCCTGGCGGCCATCCGCGACGAGTTCAAGGAGAACGAGGACCTCCCGAACACCACCAACCCCGACGACTGGGCAAGGATCTCCGGGAAGAAGGGCGAGCGGATCGTCTACGTCCGTACCCTCCTCGGGGATGCTCACGGCGAGGGCCGGCAGGTGGAGCGGGTCACCGCCGGCCAGTACCTGTAGCCTGTACCCCGCCGGGCACGGTCCTCGAAGCAACCCGGCGTCGCACAGCGGAGGGGCGCACGCAGGTGGCCATCGCCAAGGTCATGGGCATCGAGACCGAGTACGGCATCTCGGGCCCCGGCATGGGCGACTTCAATCCGGTCCTGTCGTCGTCACTCCTGATCAACTCCTACGCCGGGACACTCCGGCGCATCCGGTGGGACTATGAGCAGGAGTCGCCGCTCCGGGACGCTCGCGGGTTCGAGCCGGTCCAGGAGCGGCAGCCGGTCGAAGAGGACCTCGGCCTCGCCAACGTCATCCTGCCCAACGGCGCCCGCTACTACGTCGACCACGCCCACCCCGAGTACTCCACGCCGGAGTGCGCCTCCCCCCGCGGTCTGGTCATCCACGACAAGGCGGGGGAGCGGATCCTGGAGCGGTCCCTGGAAGCGGTTCGCGGCCTGTTGCCCCCCGGCCAGAGGCTGGCCGTCTACAAGAACAACACGGACGGCAAGGGCAACTCCTACGGCTGTCACGAGAACTACCTGGTCGACCGGCGAACGCCCTTCTCGAGGATCGTGCACGATCTGACACCGTTCCTGGTGACCCGGCAGATCTTCACTGGGGCCGGGAAGGTAGGGTCGGAGAGCGCTCGCGACGAGTCCCGGCACGTCCATTACCAGCTCTCCCAGCGAACCGATTTCTTCGAGGCCGAAGTCGGACTGGAGACCACGCTGAAGCGGCCCATCATCAACACCCGGGACGAACCCCACGCCGACCCCGAGAAGTACCGTCGCCTCCACGTGATCGTCGGCGACGCCAACATGTGCGAGGTGGCCACCTTCCTGAAGGTGGGGACGACCGCACTGATCCTCAAGCTCGTTGAGGACGAGTTCCTCCCCGAGCTGTCGTTGGAGGCTCCCGTGGGGGCCCTGCACGAAGTCTCGTGGGACGTCTCCTGCCGGCGCACGGTCCGTCTGCGGGACGGCCGTCGGGTCCGGGCCCTGGAGCTCCAGTGGGAGTACCTTGACCTGGCCAAGAAGTTCGTCAAGGAAGTGGAGCCCACCGCCGAGAACGGCGAGGTCCTGCAGTGGTGGGAGACGATCCTGTCCGGCATCGAAGACGACCCACTCTCGCTGCACCGTGAGCTGGACTGGGTGGCGAAGTACCGGATGCTCGAGGCGTACCGGGACAGGGACAACCTCGACTGGCGAAGCCCGAAGCTCGCCATGATCGACCTCCAGTACCACGACGTGCGCCGGGAACGGGGACTGTACTACCGGCTGGTGAACGGGGGGAACGTCGAGCGGCTGGTGGCGGACGCCGAAGTCGACCGGGCCATCGGGGAGCCGCCCGAGGACACCCGGGCGTTCTTCCGAGGCCGGTGCATCCAGCGGTACCCGCAGTCGATCGCCGCGGCGTCCTGGGACTCTCTGATCTTCGACACCGGGGCGACGGCCCTCCAGCGCGTCCCGACCCGCGAGCCGCTCAAGGGAACCCGGGAGCACGTGGAAGGGCTGCTGGAGGACTCGGCCACGGCCGGGGACCTCGTCGCGGCCCTCCAGCGGTAGCCCCCGCTCTTCCTCGGCGCGGCCCCATGGCGCGCCTAGAATGAAGCCCGTCCATCCATCGACCCGAGGGAGCGTGAGCGTTGCCGCAGGAGCAGAAGCGTACCCAGCGCAAGGGCGGGGGCGAAGCGGGTGAGGTCGGGCAGGCCGAGGCCACCGAGAAGGCCGAGAAGCTCAAGGAGGAGATGGACGACATCCTCGACGAGATCGACTCGGTCCTGGAGGAGAACGCCGAGGAGTTCGTGAAGTCCTACGTCCAGAAGGGCGGGGAGTGACCGACCCGACCGGAGGGCTTCCGGACCGGTCCAGTTTGCCCGGGTTCTTCGGCCCCGCCTACCCACTCGGATCGAACCCCAGCTTCGCGGACCTGTTGCGAGCCGCCAGTTCCGGCCGTGAGCCGTGGGCTTCTTCGGCCGGCCAGAAGGACCCCGCTGTTCACCCCCGCCAGATCGCCCACGGGACCACCATCCTGGCCCTGAAATTCGCAGATGGCGTGGTGATGGCGGGAGACCGGCGGGCCGTCGAGGGGTTCACCATCGCCGACGAACGGACCGACAAGGTGTTCCCGGCCGACGAGACCTCGGCGGTGGCCATCGCGGGGGCGGCGGGGCAAGCCACCGAGATCGTCCGCCTCTTCCAGACCGAGCTCGAGCACTACGAGAAGGTGGAAGGCGATCGGCTCTCGGTCGAAGGGAAGGCCAACCGGCTGGCCCAGATGATCCGCCAGAACTTCCCCATGGCCCTCCAGGGCCTGGTGGTGGTGCCGTTGTTCGCCGGCTTCGACGAACGCAGGGGAGAAGGGCGGCTGTTCCGATACGACGCGACAGGGGGCCGGTGGGAGGAGACCGACTTCCACGCCACCGGCTCTGGGGCATTGTCGGCTCGGAGCACGTTGAAGAAGCGGTTCCGGACGGGGATGGATCGCTCGGGGGCAGTCCGGGCGGCCGTGGAAGCCCTGTACGACGCGTCCCAGGAGGACGTTGCCACCGGCGGCCCCAACCCCTTGCGCGGGATCTTCCCCTCGGTCAAGACGATCACGGCGGACGGTGTGGTGGCCGTGCCGGACGAAGAGCTGCGCACGACGTTCGAATCGGTGGTCAAGGAAGCCACACACTGATGTCCTTCCAGCCGTACGTCCCTCCAGAGCAGCTCACCAAGGATCGTTCGGAGTACGCTCGCAAGGGCATCTCCCGCGGGCGGTCCGTCGTGGCGGTCGAGTATCAGGACGGGATCCTGTTCCTGGCGGAGAACCCCAGCGCGACGCTGCACAAGATCTCCGAGATCTACGACCGGATCGCCTTCGCCGGGGTGGGACGGTACAGCGAGTTCGAAGACCTCAGGATCGCCGGGGTCCGCCTGGCCGACCTTCGCGGATACGCCTACGGGCGAGAGGACGTCACCGCCAAGACCATCGCGAACGCGTACGCGCAGGCGCTGTCCACGATCTTCACCCAACAAATGAAACCGTACGAGGTGGAGATCCTGGTCGGCCAAGTCGGGGAGCGCTCGGAGGAGAACGAGCTGTTCCATGTCCTGTTCGACGGCAGCGTGACCGACGAACAGGGTTGCGTGGCGATGGGCGGCCAGTCGGACGCGCTGTCCACCCGCCTCCGAGAGGCTTACCGGGATGGGTTGTCCCAGGAAGAGGCCGTTCAGGTCTCCGTCCGGGCGCTGGCGGAGGTGGAGGAGAGGCCCGTCGAAACCATCAACGTGGAGGCGGCGGTCCTCGACCGGACGCGGGGGCGCAGGAAGTTCCTCCGCCTGACCAGGCAGGACATCGCCGGGATCCTGCCCGCCTGAGGCGGCCCTTCGTCCGGGGCGCTCCCCAGCTGCGCCGGAACGTGGCTCGGCGCGCCTACACTGACCTCGTGGACCGCAGGATCTTCGGCCTCGAGAATGAATACGGCGTCACCTGCACGTTCCGCGGCCAGCGCCGGCTGTCCCCGGACGAGGTGGCCAGGTACCTGTTCCGCCGGGTGGTCCACTGGGGGCGCTCCTCCAACGTGTTCCTGGAGAACGGCGCCCGCCTGTATCTCGATGTGGGTTCCCATCCCGAGTACGCCACCCCCGAGTGCGACAGCGTCCTGGACCTGATCGCCCACGACAAGGCGGGGGAACGCATCCTGGAAGCCCTGCTGTCGGCGGCCGAGGTTCGCCTGCACGAAGAGGGCATCTCGGGGGACGTCTACCTGTTCAAGAACAACACCGATTCCGCGGGGAACTCCTATGGGTGCCATGAGAACTACCTGGTGGCGAGGCAGGGAGAGTTCGCCAGGATCGCCGACGTCCTCATCCCGTTCTTCGTGACACGCCAGATCTACTGCGGAGCCGGGAAGGTCCTCCACGGCCCGAGAGGGGCACAATTCTGCCTCTCCCAGCGCGCCGAGCACATCTGGGAGGGCGTCTCCTCGGCCACCACGCGGTCGCGGCCCATCATCAACACCCGCGACGAGCCTCACGCCGACGCCGAACGGTTCCGGCGCCTGCACGTCATCGTGGGGGACTCCAACATGAGCGAGTTCACCACGCTCTTGAAGGTCGGGGTGACCGACCTCGTGGTCCGGATGGTCGAGGAAAACGCCGTCATGCGCGACCTCACCCTGGAGAACCCCATCCGGGCCATCCGGGAGATCTCCCACGACATGACCTGCAAGCGGAAGGTCCGTCTGGCCACCGGCCGCGAGCTGTCGGCCATCGACATCCAGACCGACTACTTCGAACGGGTGTCCCGCTTCCTGGAACGAAGGGACGCCGACAGCACGGCCACCCGCATCCTCGAAGAATGGGGCCGGGCTCTGGAGGCCCTGCGGGCCGGCCACCCGGACCGCCTGTCCGACAAGATCGACTGGGTGGCCAAGTACTTGCTCATCGAACGATTCCGTTCCAAGCACGGGATCTCGCTGTCACATCCGAAGGTCGCGCTCATGGACCTCGCCTATCACGACGTGAATCGGGACCGGGGACTCTATTACCTGCTGGAGCGCCGGGGCGTCATGGAGCGCGCCGTTCCCGAGAAGCAGATCCAGAAGGCCATGCGGGAGCCCCCTCAGACGACGCGGGCCAAGCTACGCGGTGAGTTCATCCGTCACGCCAAGCAGCGCCGGCGCGACTACACGGTGGACTGGGTACACCTCAAGCTGAACGACCAGGCGCAGCGAACGGTGCTGTGCAAGGACCCGTTCCGATCGGTCGACGAGCGCGTGGAGCAGCTCATCGCACACATGTGAGCGCCACCGGTTGAAGATTCCCCGGCGCCGGTTCGAGGTGCTCGTCGGCCAGGCCATGGACCAGCTGCCGGCGTGGGTCCGGGAGCGGCTCGACAACGTCGAAATACTGGTGGAAGACGATCCGCCCGAGGATCAGCCTGACCTTCTCGGCCTGTACGAGGGGATTCCGCTGATCGATCGTGGCCTCGGTTACTCAGGAGTTCTTCCCGACAGGATCACGCTCTTCCGCCGATCGATCGAAGCCGAAGCGCGCGACGAGGAAGGCCTCAAACGGGTGATCGGCGACACGGTGGTTCACGAGGTCGCGCACTTCTTCGGTATCTCCGACGAGCGGCTCCACGAGCTTGGGCGAGACTGACGCCTAGAGATTCTTGATGTCGACCGGCTCGATGGGGTCGGCGGGTTCGAACCCGAACACCTTGCCGTAGAAGTACAGCTCGGCCTCGAGCGACCGCCGGATCGTCTCGGCCCTCCGGAAGCCGTGTTGCTCGCCCTCGAACGGGATGTAGGCGTAGGGGAGACCCTTCGCCTCCAGGGCTCGGATCATGTCCTCGGCCTGGTTCGGCGGCACCACGAGGTCCTCGAGCCCCTGGAACAGGATGACCGGGCAGGCGATCCGGTCGGCGAAGTTGGCCGGCGATCGCGCCCGGTAGACGTCCTTCGACTCCGGGTAGGGACCGACCAGCGTGTCGAGGTAGTGGGACTCGTACTTGTGGGTGTCCTTCACGAAGGTCTCCAGGTCTCCGATCCCGAAGTAGCTGGCCCCAGCTCCGAACACACCGGGGAAGAACGTGAGGGCGCACAGCGTGCAGTAGCCGCCGGCGCTTCCACCCCGGATGGCCATCCGCCCACCGTCGACCTCGCCCTGATCGGCAAGCCACCTGGCGGCGTTCACGCAGTCGGCCACGTCGACGACGCCCCAGTTCTGATTCAGCCGCTGCCGGTACGCGCGGCCGTACCCGGTGCTGCCTCCATAGTTCACGTCCACGACGGCGAACCCGCGGCTGGTCCAGAACTGGTTCGACAGGACGAACTCCGGGGTCGACTGGGCGGTGGGCCCTCCGTGGGACAGGACGATGAGCGGCGGTCGTTCTACCGGCGGCTCGGTCGCGTCCCGGTTCGCCGGCGGATAGAAGAGCGCGTGCGCGGTGAGACCGCCTTCCGTCGGAAACTCAATGTCCCGCGGCTCCGACACATGCCCGAGGTCGACGTCGAGATCGAGGACCCGGCGGAGGACCTTCCGGCTACCATCCCTCGTGTCAACCATCACGACGCTGGCCGGCTCGGTCCCGCTCGACCCGACGAAGGCCAGCCGGGTCCCATCGCTCTCCAGCGAGGACCGATATGCCGTGTACGGCAGGTCGAGCTCGTCGATGCGCCCGGTGGCGGGGTCCAGGACACCCAGCCGCGTCTCATGGGCGAAGCCGTGGAGGCAGGCGATCCGGTCCCCGGGGAGGAACGCGTAGGTCGACATGTCGAACAGCCACGCCGGCGCCCCAAACTCCTCTTCCCGGGGGGCCAGGGCCTCGACCCGCCCGTCGACGTGGCGGTAGAGGTTCCACCACCCCGTGCGGTCGGAGACGAAGTGCAGGACGCCCTCGGGACTCCAGTCCGGCTGAAAGATGGATTCCCCCGGTCCGCCCGCCACAAGCCTCGGCTGGCCGAGGGCCCCGTCGGCCGAGAGCTCGGCTACCCACAGCTCGCAGCCGTCCCAGGGCATCCGTGGGTGATCCCACGAGAGCCATGCCAGCCGCCGGCCATCGGGCGAGGGGCGGGGGTTCGAGAAGAAGTCGTGGCCGGAAGCGATGATCCGCGGGTCGCCCGAACCATCCGCAGGGGTGGCGACGAGCTCGTTCGCCGGCTCGCCCCGCTCGTGCCGCTCGCGAACGCAAACGAACCATCGCCCGTCGGGCGTCAGCCTGCCGTCGGCGTAGCGGTGGGCGGCCGGCTCGGGAGGCTCCGGCGTGATCGGACGGGGTTCACCGGCCCCGTCCAGCCGGTAGAGGCGCTGATCCTCGAAATTCGAGAAGAAGACCGTCTCGCCCTGCACGCGGAAGGCTCCGCCGCCGTACTCGTGGACCCGGGTCCTGACGTTCGTGCCGGGGGGCGTCACGTCGAGGATCCTGCCGTCCTCGGTGGCCCGCACCAGCACGGAACGGCCGCCTTCGGAAGGCCGGAGCTCCAGCCAATAGAGCGCGCCCGGCTCGGGGTGCGGCTCGCTCACCCCAACCTGGCCGGCGGCCACCATGTGCGCGGTGATGGGCGATCGCCAGGCGCCATAGGCAGCCAAGCCCGCAGGGTTCCCCTTCCCCATGGCACGACAGCTTAGGCGAACCGGCATCGTGCCTAGGGCGTCGGGGCCAACTTCGCGGGCTCAGCTTGACGGATGACGCCACCTGTATGACACTCGCGCATCCATGGCGCTTCGGCTGGTACTCGTGTGGATCGGCATCACGGTCGGCGGCTTGCTGCTGCTCGCGCTCATCGACGTCGCCAGGGCGGTGGTCCGCAGATTCATGAGCCTTCGCTCTCGCCGTGTCGGCAAGAGGCCGCTCCAACCTGAGGCGGGCAGCTCACCGACTCGCGCCCGGTAGAGGGGGCCGAGCGCCCCCGGGCTCATCTCGACCGCCAGGCCTGGTCGCCGGCGGCCATCCGCCCCGCCAGCACGCCCGCCGCCCCCGCAGCCAGGAAGAACTCTGGGTCGTCCTCCACCCTGCGGCTCATGGATTCCGCGTCGATCCCGTTCTCCGCCAGGAGATCGAGGGCGGGGCGCCCAGTGACCTCGACGAGCTGATGACGAGCCTCCAGCCCGGCATCTCGAAGGGTGTTCCATACGGTCTCTCGTCTGGCCTCGTCGTCGATCACCGGGACGGCGACGTGTGCGGGGACGAGAGCCACCCGGCCGAGGGCGGTCAGCGAGTGGTGCGAAACGCCGCGGTGCCGCTCCCTCGGATCGGCGAAGCTGACGCGCAGCCCGGCCACCGGACGGCCCCCCAAGATGCCGGCGGCGTTCAGGGCCGTGGCGGACTCGATGTCGGTGGCTCCCCATACGGTGTCCGTGCCCGTGTTGCCAGGACCGTCCCCGACCACGATCACGTCCGCGCCCGCGGCGGCCCGGGCCGCCAGGAGGGCCGTGAACGTGTTCACGGCCTCGAGGTCGCCCCCGAACGCCTGGCCCCCTGTCACGACGGCGTCGATAAGGCCGCTGCGCCGAAGGGCAGCAGCCAGCCGGGACAGGGGAGCGGCCAGTGCCGCCCCGTCGGTCATCACGTAGCTGACCCGTGACGCGCCTGCCGCCCGGGCTCCTGCGGCGGCCGGACCGATCATCGAGTGCAGGGGAACCCAGACCACGGGGGTGCCGTCCAGGCCGGTTGTCGCCTCCATCACGGACCGATGAGGACTCCCTGGTTCCTCGGCGGCTTCGACCTGCACCTGGTGGGGCGTGTAGCGAAGCTTCATGGTCCGGCCGCCCTTCGGACCCTGCCACGGCGGGTCCGAGCCTTCCACCGCAACCACGAAGTGCACGCCGCCGGTACCCAGATGGAGGGCCACCGCGGTGGTGTTGAGCAGCACCCGATCGCCCACCCGAACCGGCCCGACCAGGGCGGGATAGGCGATGGCGACCGAGGGGGCATCCTCCCCGTCGACCTGTACCGACAGCTCGGCCGCCCCCGGCCGCCGGTCGATCTCGCCAACCACGGTTCCGCGGCGGAGTCGGATCATCGCGGCATTATCATCGCCCGGATGCATCCGCTCGAACGGCTGATCGACCTTGTCGCCCTCCTCCTCGAAGCCCGCCGTCCCCTCACCTTCGACGACATCAGAGGGCTGATCCCCGCCTATCAGCAGCAGGACGTCAGCTCGGCCAAGCGAATGTTCGAACGGGACAAGGACATCCTGCGGGAGGTCGGAATCCCGGTGGAGCTGGACGCCACCGACGCATGGGAGGTGGAGCAGGGCTACCGGATCCGGAAGGATCAGTACTACCTGCCAGAGGTCGCCTTCACGGCCGAAGAGGTCTGGGCGCTGTTCGTGGCCGCCCACACCCCCGGGGAGAGCGGCGAGGCGGAGCAGGCCTTCCAGAAGCTCTCGGCCGGGACGGAAACGAACGTCCTCACCGCGATGGCCGACCGTACACCGGCGCCCGGAGTCGATCCCTCCGGCCCTCACCTCGGGGCCATCGCCGACGCCCTGGCCCGCCGCCGCGCGATCCGGTTTCGGTACCGCCCGACGCAGGGGAAGCCGGGACGGCGGGAGGTCGATCCTTACGCGCTGGTCTTCAGGAGCGGACACTGGTATCTGGTCGGCCGGGACCGCGGTCGCGAGGAGGTCCGTTCGTTCCGCCTCTCCAGGCTGCTCTCCCCGGTGAAGGAAGCGGGAGAGGCGTCGGCTCCGCCCGAAGGGTTCGACGCCGCTCGCCAGCTGGAGGCCGGGCCGTGGGGCCTGGGCCGGCCCGCGGAGCGAGCGCGAGTGGCGTTCAGCCCCAAAGTGGCCTGGTGGGCCGTGCCCGACGTGCCCGGAGCCGAGGTCCTGCGGACCCGCCGCGACGGCTGGGTGGAAGTCGACGTGCCGGCGAGCCAGACGGACTCGTTCGTCTCCTGGGTCCTCTCATTCGGGCCCGACGCTCGCGTGTACTCCCCGAGGCCGATCAGGGACGAGGTGGTTGCTCGCCTCGAGACGATGGCGAGTGGCTGAGGCAGGTCCCGGTCCCCGCAGATCCAGCAGGGCGTCCGAGCGACTGGGCCGCCTCCTGGTCGTCGTCCCCTACGTCCTTCGGCATCCGGGGGTTCGCATCGACGAGCTCACCAAGCTCTTCGACATCGGGGAGGCCGAGCTCCTGGAGGACCTGAACCTGCTGTTCATGTCGGGCCTGCCGCCCTACGGCCCCGGCGACCTCATCGACGTCCAGGTCGAGGAAGGACGGGTGTGGATCGACATGGCCGACTACTTCTCCCGGCCCGTCCGGCTCAGTCGCTCCGAGGCCTTGGCCCTCTACCTGAAGGGCAAGGCGCTGCTGGGGGCGCCAGGCCTGGAGGAGGCGCCGGCGTTGGCCTCGGCCCTGGCCAAGATCGAGGGAGGGCTGGGTCAGGACACGCTGGCCCACCTGGCCGGGAGGGTGACGGTGGGTCTGGGAGGACATGCGGCGCAAGCGCTGGCACGGGTCCGATCCGCCGTCGAGCAGCGAGAGCGGGTGGAGATCGAGTACTACACGGCGGCCCGGGACGAGCTGACCGTCCGGCGGATCGACCCGGAGCACGTCTTCTCGGCCATCGGGAACTGGTACGTGGTCGCCTGGGACCACCTGGCCGGGGCCGAGCGTCTGTTCCGGGCCGATCGCATCAAGGCGGTGCGGCCGACGGGGGAGGGGTTCGAGCCCCGGGGCCTGCTGGGGGCGGGCCGGCCGCTCTACACGCGCTCGGAGCGCGACATCCCCGTCCGGCTGCTGCTCAGCCCGAGCGCCCGGTGGGTGGCCGAGTACTACGAGGTGGAACGGGCAGTCGAGACCGACCAGGGGTCGCTCGAGGTGACCCTCCCGGCGAAAGAGCTGGCCTGGGTGGCCAAGCTGATCCTGCGCTTGGGGGGCGAGGCCCAGATCGTGGGCCCGCCACAGCTCGCGGAGATGGTGGCCGGGACCGCCCGGGAGACCCTGGCTCGCTACCGGCAAGGCGGCCGCGGAGAGGACCGAAAGGGCGGGGCGAGGTCCACCGGAGGGGGGCCATTCCGGCTAGGCCTGCTTTAGGTCTTTCGGCACCTCAAGCGGATCACGGCACTGCCGATTCTGGTGGAGAAATGACCACGATCCGCACCACCTGCCCCCGCTGCGGCGAGGTGGACATGTCTCCTGAGTCGATCCTGCTCTCTGTCCGCGACCAAGCCGGAGAGGGCTCGTACCGGTTCTCTTGCCCGACCTGCATGAACACGATCGAGAAGCCGGCCGACCGGAAGGTCGTGGCCTTGCTTCTGTCCGCGGGCGTCGAGCTGGCCGGCGAAGGGGCGGAAGACCTCGAGCCGGAGGCGCCGCCAGCCGCCGAGTCACCCGAGCGGCACCGGCCTGGTCCGCCGCTGACCGTGGACGACCTGATCACCTTCCACTTCCTGCTGCAAAACGACCAGCAGTTCTTCCGGGCGCTGCAACAGGCCGAAGGCAGCTAACCCCTCCCCGTCCGTCCGCGTCAGCGACGCTGCTATCCTGCGCTGGTGGCGCTCGCCATCGGCTTAGCCGTGGGGCTCGCAGCACTGACCTTCTTCCTGGTCCTGGTCGTGGGCCTCGTCCGCCACTTGAACGTCCTGACCGCTTCCCTTCGCCGGTTCCAGCACGAGGTCCAGCCGGTACTCGAGGAGATCCAGCGACAATCCGTCACGGCACAAGAGCGGATGCAGGGGCTCGGTGAAGGGCCCGGTGGTAGACTCCGCCGGTAGAGGCCGAAGCCCGAAACGCGTGGCGTCCTCCACCCCGGGAGGCATTGGATTGTTCAACATCGGTCCCGCCGAGATCATCGTCATCCTGATCATCGCCCTCATCGTGTTCGGACCGAAGCGCTTGCCCGAGATCGGGCGCACCGTCGGCAAGGGGCTCCGAGAGTTCCGGCGGGCTTCCCAGGATCTGCGAGACGAATTCGAGGGCAGCCTCGACGACGAACCCGAAACGCCGGCAGCAGAGCCGGCGAGGAGCGTCGGTGAGCCGAAGCTCTCCGAGACCGAAACGGGCGGGAGCCCGGAGGGTGCCGGTTCGAACAGCCTGGACGGGTCGACACCGACCGCATAGGGTCGTGCGGCTGGGCGGTTCCCCCACAGACCGGAGGCGCACCGAATGGCATTGAGGCTGCGGCGACGCAGGCAGCCCCCCGAGCCGGCGGGGACGATGACGGTCGTCGAGCACCTCACCGAGCTGCGGAAGCGGCTGGTGCTGTCGGTGGGCGCAGTCCTCCTCGGGATGATCGGGGGCTGGTTCCTATACGGGTCGGTGTTCAATCTGGCCCTCCGGCCGTTCTGCGACTTCATGCGCGGGCATCCGCAGCTGGCGCGTAACCCGAAGGACCCGTGCAACGTGGTCTTCCTCTCGATCACCGAGCCGTTCCTCACGAAGATCAAGGTGGTCGCCTTCCTCGGACTCGTGCTGGCCCTTCCCATCGTGCTGTATCAGCTGTGGCGCTTCATCACCCCCGGGCTGACCGACCGCGAGCGCCGCTTCGCTGTCCCCTTCGTGGTGACGTCGATGCTCCTCTTCGCCATGGGCGGATTCTTCGCCTTCCTGACACTGCCCAAGGGCTTGGCGTTCCTGCTGGGGTTCGCGGGCACCAATCACATCGAGTTGGTGCTTTCCACGGGGAAGTACCTCGGCTTTGTGATGCTGCTGATCCTGGCCTTCGGGGCCGCGTTCGAATTCCCGCTGATCCTGGTCTCGCTCACGTTCGTCGGCGTGGTGTCCAGCCGCCAGCTCCGCGATTGGCGACGCTACGCACTCGTCGTCATCGCCGTCGTGGCCGCCGTGATCACTCCGAGCCAGGACTGGTTCACCATGACCGCGCTGATGCTGCCCCTGATAATCTTCTACGAGCTCTCCATCATCGTGGCCCGATTGCTCAAGAAGTAACGAAGGGATCCCCGGTTGGCGATCAAGAGCAAGGGACGCGCGCGCAGCCGTCGGACCGTATCGGCGGCGCCCAAGCGCGGCCTGGTGGTGCGCAAGCCGCCCATCTGGCGCCGGCGATGGGTATGGGCCATCGTGGCGGTGGCAGCCGTGACGGGCATCCTGATCGGGGTCTTCTCGGTGCTGCATTCCCACTCGGTGAAGGCCAGGACGGACCGCGAGATGCTTGCCGTCCGGAAGGTCCTCAACCAGCTCCGCGCAAAGCTCCCGGACGATCGGCGAGCCGTCCCTCCCGACGTGGTGGTGATCTTCCCGTCGGTCACCCAGGACCTCCCCAAGATCGGCAAGGCCATCAGGGGCGACGCGGCGAAGAAGCGGGGCAAAGAGATCGCGGACCAGGCCAAGACATCCTTCACCGGCCTCCAGGCGATCCCCATCGATACCCTCATCCCGGCCGAGTTCCAGACGGATCGAGACACCATCAAGGACGGGATGTTCCTGATCTCGCGGTCCGTCGGCCTGTACGAGCAGGTCGGCGCGATGGTCCAGACGGCCGCCGACCTTACCGGACCGGACCAGAAATCCATCATCGATCAGTCCATACAACTCACCCAGCAGGCCGGGGCGCTGTTCGATCAGGGATACCGGAAGATCCTGAACGTGACCAACCGGTTGAACATCCCGACGACCATCCCGTTCAACCCGCCGCAGGCGCCTTCGCCCGGGGCGAGCACTACGCCCACCCCGAGGCCATCGGCCTCCTCGTCCGGTTAGCCGCGCTGAGGGGGCCGGCGGTGATCGCCGTCGTGGCCAACCCGACTTCGGGGAGGGGAAGGGGCGCCAGGCTCATCCCGCGGGTGGACGCCTTACTCCGATCGCTGGGTCTCATCCACGCGCTGCACATCTCCGAGGGGCCCGAGGACGTCGAACGGCTCGCCCAGAAGGCAGCAGCGGAGGGAGCCGACGTGGTGGCCGCGCTGGGCGGGGACGGGCAGGTCGGAGCCTGCGCCAACGGACTGCTGGGCACCGGCGCGGCTCTTGCCGTCATCCCCGCGGGCACCGGGAACGACTTCGCACGCCACCTCGGATTGGATCGCAAGGACCCCATGGCCGCGACCCGCCTCCTCGCCTCGCCCACCCTCCGCAGGCTGGACGTGGTCCAGGTCAAGACGCCCGAGCAGGCCCGCCATTTCGTCAACGTAGGCGGGGCGGGATTCGATTCCGACGTGAACGAGCACGCCAACGGGGTCCGGCACCTCACGGGCACGGCGAAATACATCTATTCCACCTTCGTCACACTGGCTCGGTTCAAGCCGGGCGACTTCACCGTCACGGTCGACGGAGAGCAACACGACTTCCGGGGGATGATGCTGGCGGTGGGGAACGGCAGCTCGTACGGAGGCGGGATGCAGGTCTGTCCGGGGGCGCGCTCGGACGACGGCATGCTCGAGGTCTGCGTGATCCAGGAGCTGCCGAAATGGCAGTTCGTGAAGACCTTCCCCAAGGTGTTCAAGGGACGGCACGTGGACCATCCAGCCGTCCGCATGCTTCGCGGTCGGGAGATCGAGATCGCGGCCGACCGCCCCTTCCAGGTCTACGCGGACGGCGAGCGGGTGGGCAGCCTCCCCGCCACGTTCACCGTGATGCCCGGCGCGCTCCGCGTCGTTGTCCCGGCGCCCGGAGGCTCGGCGTGACCGACGGGCTGCTGCTGCTCCACGCCTTTCCGCTCGACGCCACGATGTGGTCGCCCCAGATGACCGCCTTTCAGCGGGACGTCGTGGTGGCGGCGCCGAACCTGCCCGGGTTCGGAGACATGTCACCGGCCGGGCCGCTCACGTCGATGGACGAGGGAGCCGACGTGGCCGCGGAGGAACTGATGGCAGCGGGTATCGATCGGGCGGTCGTGTGCGGACTGTCGATGGGAGGGTACGTGGCCTTCTCGTTCTGGCGCCGCCACCGCGATCGCGTCCTGGGCCTGGTGCTCGCCAACACCAGGTCCGGGCCGGACGACGAGGCGGGGAAGGAACGCCGGCGCACGCTTGCGGCTCGCATCCGAGAGCAGGGGAACGGGTTCCTGGTGGAGAACCCGCCGCCGTTGCTGTCCTCGAACGCTTCCGATGAGCTGTGGGCGCGGGTGAAGGACATCATCGGGGCGCAGCCGGCCGGATCCATCGCTGCCGCGTCGCTGGCCATGGCCGAGCGAGCCGATTCGACTGAAGACCTGCCGGCGATCGACGTCCCCACGCTGGTGATCACCTCCACCGGCGACACGCTGATCCCGCCGGAGGCCACAAAGCCGATGGGCGGGCAGATCCCCGGAGCCCGGCTGGAGATCATCGAAGGGGCGGGCCACCTTTCGAGCCTCGAGGCGCCGGAGGAGTTCAACCGCCTCCTGCGGGAGCACCTGGCTCGCTGCGGGGTACCGCTCACGTAGGATCGTTCGCCGCCGGGGTCCACGTATCGGGTACCGTACTTCACAGTTTGATGAGCGTCGAACTATGCAGTACGGTAGTTTGAGATGGTGCTCGGAGGGACGGCCTCACAGATTTGGTCCTCTGCAGCTCTGCTCGCGGATGAAGCCCGGGTCGAAATGCTTCTCGCACTGGCTGAGTCCGGGCCTCTGGCTGCTACCGATCTCGCGGCACAGGCGAACGTCTCGGCGCCCACTGCCAGCGCCCATCTCGCCAAACTGTCCGAAGGTGGGCTCGTCACCTGGGAACGGAGCGGTCGTCTTCGGCTCTACCGCCTCTCCGGTGCCCCAGTCATTCCCGCCTTGGAGGCGCTGGCCGCCATGGGCCACGGTGTCGCCCGCCCCCGACGCCGATCCGCCCCTCTGAAGCAGAAGACAGCGGACCAGGTGGCTCGTTCCTGCTACGACCACCTGGCCGGCCGCTTGGGGGTCGGATTGACCGAAGCGTTGCTCCGAGGGCGCCTGATCAGCAAGAGGACGTGGAGCCATCGAGCAACCAGGCATGGCGGCTACGGGGTGACGAGCAAAGGCGTGGAGTTCCTCCGAGGGATGGGCGTGGATACGCGCGCCCTCCGGAGTCCTTCTCGATCCTTTGCGCATCCCTGCCTCGACCGCACGGAGAGGCGCCCGCATCTGGCGGGTGCGCTCGGGGCGGCCATGGCCCGCCGCCTGACGGAGCTGGGATGGGTGGCACGACTCCCACGAACGAGGGCCCTGAGGGTCACGCCGGCGGGTAGGGCCGGCCTTCGAGCCCGATTCGGTCTGGAGCTGTGAAGACCGGCCACCCGGGATACTGATCTCAAGTGACCTCTCTCGACCGCTTCGCACAGCGCTACCCCTTCCCGCTGGACGACTACCAGGCCAAGGCCATCCAAGCGCTGGAAGCCGGGGAGTCCGTCCTGGTGGCCGCCCCGACGGGCTCTGGGAAGACGGTCGTGGCGGAGTTCGCCGTGGAGCGAGCCCTGTCCCGCCACCGCAAGGCCTTCTACACCACGCCGCTCAAGGCCCTCTCCAACCAGAAGTTCGGTGACTTCACGCGTCACCACGGTGCCTCCAGGGTGGGTTTGCTGACCGGGGACAACTCGATCAACTCGGAGGCACCGGTCGTGGTCATGACCACCGAGGTCCTCCGCAACATGCTCTACGAGAGCAGCCCCACGCTGGAGGGGCTGGAGGTCGTCGTCCTGGACGAGGTCCATTACCTCCAGGATCCCTACCGGGGAGCCGTGTGGGAGGAGATCCTGATTCACCTCCCGCTGTCGGTGGCCGTGGTCTGCCTCTCCGCAACCGTTTCCAACGCCGAGGAGTTCGGCGAATGGATCGGGGCGCTCCGTGGTCCCACCCGAGTGGTGATCGAGGAGCGCCGCCCGGTGCCGCTCCGAAACCTGTATCTGGTCGGGCGGGAGCTCCACGAGATGCACGTCGAGCAGGACCGACAACTCTTGCCCAATCCGTATCTGGTTTCGCTATCGCAGCGGGAGCTCCGGACTCGCGAGTGGAGGCCTCGGGCAGGCGCCAAATATGGCAAGAGCATGGTGGCCAGGATCGAAAGGCCCCGCGAGGGCCATCGCCGCGTGTACGTGCCCCGGCGAGAGGAAGTGATCCGGCTGCTCCAGAAGGAAGGCATGTTGCCGGCCATCCACTTCGTGTTCAGCCGCGCCGGGTGCGACGCCAGTGTCCGTTACCTGATGGAGGCCGGGATCCGCCTGACGTCGAAAGTGGAGTCCGATCGCATCCTGGAGTTCGCCGATGCCCAGGTGGCGTGGATCGATGAGGAGGACCTGTTCTCGCTCGGCTACTTCGATCTGCGGGAGGCCCTTGCCGCGGGCATCGCGGCCCACCACGCGGGCATGCTCCCCGTGTTCAAGGAGACGGTCGAGCGGCTGTTCCAGCAGGGACTCATCAAGGCGGTCTTCGCCACCGAGACGCTCTCCCTCGGCATCAACATGCCGGCCAGGACCGTGGTCATCGAGGACCTATGGAAGTTCTCCGGAGAGCGCCACGAGCTCCTCACGCCCGGTGAGTACACCCAGCTCACCGGCAGGGCGGGCCGGCGAGGCATCGACGAGATCGGATACGCCGTCGTCCTGTACCAGCGACAGGTCCCGTTCGAACGCGTGGCTGGGTTGGCGTCCACTCGAACCTACGAGCTGCGGTCCTCCTTCCGGCCCTCCTACAACATGACGGTCAACTTGATCCGCAACTACACGCGAGAGGAGGCCCGCCATCTCCTCAACTCCTCCTTCGCGCAGTTCCTGGCCGACCGGGGCGTGGTCACGCTGGAACGCCAGCTCGAGCGTGACCGGGCTTTTCTGGACGGCTATCGGAAGTCCATGGGCTGCCACCTCGGCGACTTCGCCGAGTACTGGGCCCTCCGGGAGCGGGCCCAGCGTATCCGGGAGGAGGCGCGGCGGATCACCGTCCGGGAGCGAGAGGGGGCAGCCCGGGAAGGACTGGCCCAACTGCGTCCGGGTGACGTCATCTTCATCCGGTCGGCGCGCCGGCGCGGCCTGGCCGTCGTGCTGTCGAGCCGCGAAGGGCGGCCTACCGTCCTCGCCCAGGACCGGCGATATTTCCGGTTGAGCCACCGGGACTTCGACCAGGCCCCTGCGCCGGTGGCCCGGATCGACGTGCCGCGCACCGGGAGCGCCCGGAGCGCGCGCTTCCGGCGCGACCTCGCCGCCCGGCTGGCAACGCTGAACGTGCGTCCTCCCCGCGCCCACGAGGCCCGACCGGACCCCGAGGCGGAGCGGCGGGCCCGAGCCCTCGAGCGAGAGGCCGCCCGCCATCCCTGCCATGCGTGCCCCGACCGGCCCGAGCACGAGCGGTGGGCCGAACGAGCCTCCAAGCTGGAGCGCGAGGTGGCCGCGCTGGAACGCCGCGTCCGATCGCGCACCGAGACCCTGGGCCGGCAGTTCGACCGCGTGGTGGCCGTCCTGCACGAGCTCGGGTACGTGCGAGGGTTCTCGCTCACCGAGAAGGGCGAGCGTCTGCGGAGGATCTACGCGGAGGGCGACATCCTGGTGGTCGAGGCGCTGGCCCAGGGACTGTTCGACGAGCTCCCCGCTTCAGAGCTCGCGGCGCTCGTGTCCCCCGTCGTCTACGAGTCGCGGGAGCGGACACCCCGGCGAACGGAGCTTCCCACCCGCGAGCTCAGGGAACGGTTCCGCGGCCTAACCCGTACCTGGTCCGAGGTGCGGCGGTCCGAGGATTCGCACCAAGTGGAGTTGGTCAGAGAGTTGGATCCGGGGTTCGCGCCGACCGTGCTCGACTGGGCGGGAGGGAAACCGCTCGACGATGTCCTGGGCGCCTCCGGGCTCACGCCTGGAGACTTCGTGAGGAACTGCAAGCAGCTGCTGGACCTGCTGCGACAGATCGAAGATGTGGGAGGGCCAGTGGTCGGCCCCGCGGCCCGTGCCGCCCACCAGGCGGTGAACCGAGGGGTGGTCTCCTACACCGGGCTGGAAGGCTGAGGCTGGGCGGGGCGAGCCGTCCTCGCCAGGGGAGCCCCAGACGAGGTTCGTAAGGGGAGGTCTCTCGCCTCCCACCTGACCCGCGCCAGCACCGTGGAACCTTCACCGTCCGCCACCGCGCTGGTCACGACACCGGCCTCCCCACCTTCGGCCAGGACGACGTCTCCGCGGTGCACGGGCCCGGGCGAGGCCAAGGACAACACCAGCCGGCGAGGATGCCCCAGGTTCCTCACCTTGGCCACGGCCTCCTGGCCCAGGTAGCACCCTTTGTCGAAGGCGACGGTCTCGTCCAGTCCCGACTCCTGCGGCAGGTCGTCTTCCAGCGCGTCGACGCCGAATCGCGGGAACCCGCGGGCAACCCGCCAACGTTCGACGTCCTCTTCCGAAGCGAGCGCGAACGAGCGTCGCAAGGTCCGAAGGAGTTGATCTTGGAGATCGGCCGGTGAGAAGAGATCGAGACCGGCTCCGAGGCACGAAGGCCTCGACACCTCCGCACGCCGCTGCGGGGGGTCGGACCGTCCCGGGAACGCGAACAGCGAGATCTCGCTCGTGAGGTCCTGGAGCCCGACATCGGCGGACAGAACGTACGGAGAGAGGACGTCTGCGATCGAGGCGGGCTGAACGGCGTCCTGCAACAACAAGAACTCGGCTTCCCGAGCGGCCACAGTGAACTCGGCGCGGATACGCCCGGTGGGGGAGAGGAGCAGCGACCGTCGTGCCTCGCCGGCCGGAAGGTCCGAGATGTCAGCTGAGATCAGCGAGTTCAACCAATCGAGCGCCCCTCGGCCGGACACGGCGATCTTCCGCCACGACGAGAGGTCCGTGAAGGCCTCGCCCGAGGCCAGCCCGTTCGAGTCATTCCCGCTCATTCCGCCGACAGGATAGCCGCCATGGCTATGATGCCCCGAGTGGACCCGCCGCTGGCGTCCCTCATCGAGCGGCTTCCCCCGGGCACGGTCAGTACCCACCCGGGCGAGGTCGCCGTGCACGCAGGCGACCGGTGGGCTCTGGCCCTGCTGCGGGACGCCAGAGGCGACCGGGTTGCGCCTCCGGCTGCCGTCGTGTTCGCGTCGACCACCGAGCACGTCGCCACCACCCTCGCGTGGGCTGAGGAGGCCGGTGCCGCCATCGTGCCGCGGGGAGGGGGCACGGGTCTGGTCGGCGGGGCCGAGGCCATCCAGCGATCGGTGGTGATCGATCTGTCCCGCATGGACCGGATCCTGGCGGTCGATGACGTCTCCCAGACAGTCACGGCCCAAGCGGCAGTGAAGGGTGGCTTCCTGGAAGCCGCCCTTGCCACGCGGGGGCTCACCACCGGCCACGATCCCGACTCGTTGGCAGCCTCCACCGTGGGCGGATGGATCGCTTCCCGGTCTGCCGGCTCGGCCTCCGCCGGCTACGGGACGATCGAGGACATGGTCGTGGGGCTCACCGTGGTCCTGGGTGGGGGAGAGGTCGTGCGCCTGGGGGCCATCCCCCGGGGTGGGCCCGGGCCGGACCTTCGCCGGCTATTCGTCGGGTCCGAAGGAGTCCTCGGGATCGTCACCGAGGCCACCCTCGCGGTCTCCCGCGCTCCAAGGGAATACCTGTGGGACACCTTGCGGCCGAACTCCTTCGAAAGCGGGGCCGCCCTGATCCGAGAGGTGGTGCAGCGACGCTTCCGGCCGCTGGTGATACGTCTGCTCGACGCCGATGAGGCCGCCTTCGTCTTCGAAGGCCTCGGCCACACGGGCGCCGCATTGGTCATCGGCTTCGACGGCGACGCCCCAGCCGCCGCAGCCCAGTGGTTTCATCTGAGGGAGCTGGGCAAGCAGTTCGGAGCCCGCTCCCTCGGTCCCGAGCTGGCCCAGTACTGGTGGGACCATCGATACGACTCCTTCGGCTGGTACCAGGGCGTGATGGGCCCACCCAGGACGATGGGGTCCGGCGTGCTCGTCGACTTCCTCGACACCGCATGCCTGTGGCGGCACGTACCTCGTCTGTACGAGGACGTCCGTGGCGCGCTCCTCGATCACGCCGAAGCGGTGCGATGCCGCCTTCCTCACGCGTACCCGTCAGGGGGGTCGTTGCACTTCACGTTCGTACTCCGGGGAAGCGACGACGACGAGGCCGAGCGCCTGTACGAGTCGGCGTGGAAGGACGCGGCCGCTGCCTGTCTGGCGGCGGGGGCGACCATCGCCCACGATCACGGAGTCGGAGTGCTCAAGGTGCCATTCGCCGCGGAGGAGCTCGGGCCCGCCGGCACCGATGCCCTTCGGCGGGTCAAGCGCGCGCTCGACCCTCGCGGCGTGCTGAACCCGGGGAAGCTGCTGCCGCCGGATTCCCGGTAGGGGGATCGCCGAATGCCTCCGGCTATCATGGCCGCGCGATGACCCACGACTTCCGGGGCCGCCTGGCCCGAGCCGGCGAAGAGAGCCACGCCACCGGGATCGACGCGCTGATCGTGACGCCGTCCGCCGACCTCCAGTACCTGGCCGGGTACGACGCGCCGCTCCTGGAACGGCTGACGGCGCTGATTGCCCGAAGCACCGCCGGGCCAGTGCTCCTGGTGCCCGAGTTGGAGCGGCCTCGGGCGGCCGCCTCGCCCGCGGGCGCACTCGTGGACATCCAAAGCTGGCACGACGGAGATGATCCCTACGAGCTCCTGCGCCGATTCCTGCCGGACCGCGGCACCTTTGCCGTGAGCGACCGGATGTGGGCGGCGCACTTGCTCCGGCTGGGCGAGGCCCTGCCGGGCGCCACGTTCGTGACGACCTCGGCCGTGCTGTCGAAGCTCCGGAGGCGCAAGGACCGGAGCGAGATCGACCTCCTGGGGAAGGCTGCGCACAGCGCCGATGCGAGCCTCGCGCGGATCGCCGGGGAAGGCCTGGAGGGGCGGACGGAGGAAGGCGTGGCTCGATCCCTGGCCCGGCATCTGGTGGAGACGGGCTGCGACGCCGCTTTGTTCTGGATCGTGGGATCCGGACCGAACGGGGCCTCACCGCACCATGAGCCCGGCGAACGCAGCATCCAGGCCGGGGACATGGTGGTGCTGGACTTCGGGGGACGGGCCGGCGGGTATTGCTCCGACCTGACCCGCACCGTGTCGGTGGGGGAGCCCTCGGCCGAGGCCAAGGAGGTTCACGAGATCGTCCGGCAGGCCCAGGAGGCGGCGTTCCAAGCGGTGAAACCGGGGGTCCCCGCCGAGGAGGTCGATCGAGCGGCCCGCCGGGTGATCGACGAGGCCGGATACGGAAAGGCGTTCTTCCACCGTACCGGCCACGGCATCGGGCTGGAGGAGCACGAGCCTCCGTACATCGTGGAGGGCAACACCATGCCGCTCGAGCCAGGGATGTGCTTCTCGATCGAACCGGGGATCTACCTGGAGAGCCGGTTCGGAGTCCGCATCGAGGACATCGTGACGGTCACCGACGATGGCGCCGAGCGTCTGAACCACGCCTCCCGAGATCTCATGGTCGTGGGCTGAAGCGCGGGAGGTTCGGCCGTGCCGCTGCAGGACATCCCTAAGGAGCTGCTCGAGCTTCGCCAGAGCGTCCGCGATTTCATCGACCGTGAGATCCGCCCGGTGGAAGAGGCCCACCGTCAGGAGATCCAGGAGACCGGTACCTTCGACACGGTGAAAGAGGAGCGGCTCAAGCTCCGGAAGCGATCCGCCGAGCTCGGGTTCTGGACGCTGCACATGCCAGAGGACGTTGGCGGAGGCGGCCTGTCCTTCCTCGGGCAGGTGCTGCTGCACGAGGAGGCCTGCAGCCACGGGCTGGTACTGGCCCAGTTCGAGTCGATCTTCCCGGTGGTCACCGGCCCCACGCCGATCTACCTGGACTGCACCGGGCCCCAACGCGAGAAGTACCTGTTCCCCCTGATGCGGGCCGACAAGGTGACGTGCTTCGCCCTCACCGAGCCGGGCGCAGGCTCGGACGCCACCCGGATCCAGACCCGTGCGGTGAAGGGCGCCGGCCAGAGCTGGATGATCAACGGCCGGAAGCATTTCATCACCGGAGGGGACTCGGCCGACTTCGCGCTGATCTTCGCCGTGACCGACCGGGACAAGCGCGCCCAGGGAGGCATCACGGCCTTCCTCGTCGACGCCGACACGCCCGGGTACTCCGTCACTCGGGTGCAACGCACGATGTCGCCCTACCAGAATCCGGTCGAGCTCGTGTTCGAAGACGTCGAAGTCCCCGAAGAGAACGTCCTCGGCCGGGTCGGGTTCGGGTTCTACTCGGCCGTGAAGGGGATCAACGGAGCCCGCCTCCAGATCGCCGCCACCGCGCTCGGGATCGCCCAGAACCTGCTGGGCCGGTCGCTCGAGTACGCCCGGACCCGGGAGGCATTCGGACAGCCCATCGGCAAGAACCAGTACGTCCAGGGGATGCTGGTCGACTCGTTCGCGGAGCTGGAGCAGGCCCGGCTGCTCGTCTACCGGTGCGCCCGAGAGATCGACCAGGGCGCCGACGGCCGCCGGCAGGCCGCCCTGGCCAAGCTCGTGGCCACCGAGATGGTGGGGCGTGTGGCCGACCGGGCCATCCAGGTCCACGGCGGGAACGGGTTCATGACCGAGCTCGGGATCGAGGCCTGGTACCGCGACGTCCGAGCCATGCGCCTCTACGAGGGGACCAGCGAGATCCTCCGCGCGAACGTGGCCAAGACCCTGGGACTCTAGGTCGGCTCAGGACTGAGGCCGGACCTTCGTCCCCTCAGACGTATCCATGACCTCGAATCCGAGTGCGATCAGCTTCTTCCGGATCTCGTCGGCAGCAACGAAGTCCTTCGCCCTGCGAGCCTCGTCGCGCTGGCGAACCAGGGTCTCAACCTGATCAGTGAGATCCATCTTGTCGGTCACGACGACGGAGATATCAACTCCTTGCGAAACGCGACGAGTAACCGTCCTGGCAAGCCGATCGAGGTCTAGACCCAGGACCGAGTCCCACGCGGCCAGGAGCGCGTACTTCTCCCCGCCGGCCACCGCGCCCGACGCGACCACTTCGTTCAGGACGACGAGGGCCTGCGGCATGTCGAGATCGTCGGCCACGGCGTCCCGGAACCGTCGGTCGAACGCCTGAGCCTGCTCCGATAGCCGCTCGGCCCTCGCTTCCCCGACCCATTCGGCCATCCGCTTCCGCAAGCTGGTGACCCGCTCGTTGGAACCTTCCAGGGCCTCCCAGCTGAACTCCATCTCGCTCCGGTAGCGGCTCCCGAAGCACAGCAGTCGGTAAGCGAGCGGGTCCACACCCTGCTCGGCGAGATCGCTGACGCGGTAGATGTTCCGCGCCGACTTGGCCATCTTCTGCCCGCTCATCTGGAGGAGTCCACCGTGCACCCAGATCGAGACGACCGGGTGCCCGGTGGCCCCCTCTGACTGAGCGATCTCGTCCTCGTGGTGGGGGAACTTGTTGTCGTTGCCGCCGGTGTGGATGTCGAACCGCTCTCCGAGGTGCTTCATGGACATCGCGGAGCACTCGATGTGCCACCCGGGATAGCCATCGCCCCACGGGCTCGGCCACTTCATCAGGCGCCCCGGACCGGCCTTCTTCCACAGCGCGAAGTCGGCCGGATAGCGCTTATTCGGGTCGGTGGCCGCATCCTGACGGTGGCCGGCTCGCAGCGCCTCGAGCGTGTTCCCGGAGAGCTTGCCGTAGTCAGGGAAGGACCGGACGTCGAAGTACACCGTGCCGTCCACTTCGTAGGCGTGTCCCTTCTCGATCAGACGCTTGATGATCTCGATCATCTGGGGGATGTGGTCGCTGGCTCGCGGGTAGAGGTCGGCTCGCTCGATCCCGACCAGATCGGCATCGTGGAGGAAGGCATCCGTGTACTTCTCGGCTATCCGTTGAGGCGACAGGCCCTCGTCCTCCATGGCCAGTTCCATCTTGTCGCGGCCGGTGTCGGTGACCTCCTCGGTCATGTGCCCCACATCGGTGATGTTCATGACCCACTTCACGTCCTGCCCTTCGAGCCGGAGCCCCCGCCGGATCAGGTCGCCCAGCATGAACGACCGCATGTTGCCGATGTGGATGTATCGGTAGACGGTCGGGCCGCACGAATACATCTTCACGGTATGGCCGTCCACCGGCTTCACTTCTTGGATCCGGCGGGTGAGGGAGTCGTACAGGCGCATGTCGAAGGAAGGATAACCGGCCTCCGAGCTCGATTTGTCCCCGGCGCTGCTACGCTTCGGCCCCATGCATCGGGACTTCGGCCTGAACGACGAGCAGCGAGAGGTCGTCGGCGCCGTCAGGGAGTTCGTGGCCGACCGGGCCGCCCCCGCCGCGGCGGGCTTCGAGGAGAAGCACGAGTTCCCTCGGGACCTCTTCCGCCAGCTCGGCGAGATGGGACTGTGCGGCATCCCGTACGAGGAGCGCTTCGGGGGCGTCGGCCAACCCTTCCTCACCTACCTGCTCGTCCTGGAGGAGATCGCCTCCGGCTTCTTCTCGCTGGCACTCTCGCTGTCCGTCCACCATCTGTCGGCGTTCGGGATCCACGGGTTCGGGTCGGAGGCGCTCAAAGCGAAGTACCTCCCGCGGCTGTTCTCGGGGGAATGGCTGGGAGCCTACGCGCTGTCCGAAGCCGGAAGCGGGTCGGACGCGGCATCGCTCAGCACCCGGGCCGAGCGGAGCGACGGGCGGTATCGGCTGACCGGGACGAAGCGATTCATCTCTTCGGCCGGCGAAGCCGAGCTCTACCTGGTCATGGGCCGGACCGGAGAGGAGGGACCGAAGGGGATCTCCGCGTTCGCCGTGGAGAAGGGCTGGCCGGGGTTCGAGTTCGGCAAGCCCGAGGAGAAGATGGGCTGGCATGCCTCGCCGATGCGCGAGCTGATCTTCGTGGGCTGCGACGTGCCGGCGGAGAACCTGGTGGGGGAGGAGGGCCAGGGTTTCACGATCGCGCTGGCGGCGCTGGACTCCGGGCGACTGGGGATCTCGGCGTGCTCCGTTGGCCTGGCCCAGGCCGCGTTCGACGCCGCCGCGGCCTTCGCCCGCGAGCGACGACAGTTCGGCCGCCCCGTGATCGAGTTCCAGGGACTTCAGTTCATGCTGGCAGACATGGCGACGCAGATCGAGGCCGCCCGTCGCCTGTACCGGGAAGCGGCCCGCCTCCGCGACGCTAGTCAGGACTACTCCGTGGCCGCATCGATGGCCAAGTTGTTCGCTTCCGACATGGCCATGCGGGTGACCACCGACGCCGTGCAGATTCACGGGGGATACGGATACATGCAGGAGTACCCGGTGGAGCGCTACATGCGCGAGGCCAAGGCCCTCCAGATCGTGGAGGGGACGAACCAGATCCAGCGCATGGTGATCGGGCGCAGCTTCTCCGGACCGTGACTCGTCACGGCGTGAGCGTGACCGGGATGTCGACCACGTTGACCGCCGATCCGTCTTTGGCCGAGCTCTCGTAGACCTCGACCGTGCCGCGCTGCTCGTGGTCCACGGAGTAGGGAACGGAGACGCTGTAGTCACCGCGGCACCCGGTCCCGCACGTCGCGGTGGTGAACGTGTCGGCGATGGTCCTCCCGTTCTCGTCGAGGATCCGCAGGCTCACCGTGGCCTCGAACACGTTGGCAGTTCCCGCGACGGTGACGGGATTGCCGATCCGCTGGCCGATCACCGGGCTTTCCACCAGGATCGCCGGTAGGAGGTCGTCGAAGCTCTTCCGGGTCCAGGTCATCGTCCCCAGGGACTGCCCACCGGACGTGAATGCCACCTTGTTGATGGTCGAGTACTGCGTGAGCGTGTACACGACTTGGGCTTGCCGGAGCCGAACGATCGAGTCCTTCTCCTGGAAGAACCGGGAGTCCAGGTCGACGGTGGCCTTCCCGTTTGCCAGGGCGGTGATCTTTCCTTCCAACCCCCCTCCGATGGCCGAGGTCACCCCCGCCCCGCTTTCGGCCGAGCTCGGCCCGATCAGCAAGCCGCTCAGAGCAAGGCCCGCCACCGCGGGAGTGAACGTCTCCGTCCTCTTGGTGACGAACAAGAGCCCGTGGTTCAGGAACCAGACCTGGAAGGTGAGCTTCCGGCCGCTTGGTGAGGGCGTGGCGCTGGGGGTGGGAGACGGGCTGGGTGGGGTGGTCTGGGTGGGGGTCGAACTGCCGGTCGGAGCACTTCCCAGCGATCCCGCGCCCCCCTTGGCGCAGGCCGCCACGAGAAGGGCCATTCCCATGACCACGATGGTGAGGCGCTTCATCGAATTCCTCTCTCTCCAGGATCTGGCGCCTCATGGTCGGTGTCTGCCGCAACCGCCCCTTCGCCCGCGCGTAACGGTTCTGTCACAGGCAGGATGAGGCGGAACTGGGAGCCCTCGCCGAGCTCGCTTCGGACCTCGATGTCCCCTCCCAGGAGCCGGGCGTTCTCTATAGCGATGGCCAGGCCCAGACCGCTGCCGGTGCCTGCCCGAGAGGGATCGGCTTTGTAGAAGCGCTCGAAGAGATGGGGGAGGTGCTCCCGCGGGATCCCCGGCCCGGCGTCGTTCACCTCGACGAACGCGCCGCGGCGGTCCCTGCCCACCGTCACCCGGACCTGTCGCCCGCCGTGCTCAAGAGCGTTGCCCACCAGGTTCGCCACGATCCGCTCGAGCCGGCGGCGGTCGGTCGAGAGGACCAGTCCGTCGCCATCGATGGCGACGCTTCCGTCCCAGCCGCGGGCCCGCAGCACCGCCCCGAGCAGCGGCAGAACCTCTACGGGCTCTTCCAACACGGTCTCCCGCCCTGCGTCGAACCGAGAGATCTCCATGAGTTCGTCCACGAGCCTGCGCAGGCGCGTCACGTCCTGGATCAGCAGCTCGGCCGGGCGGCGCGACTCGGGTGGCATCCCGTCGAGGTGCTCCCGGAGGACCGACGCTTCGCCGACCAGGGCAGTGAGCGGCGTGCGGAGCTCGTGGGCGACGTCGGAGGTGAAGCGGCGCTCCCGGGCTTGGGCCTCGGACAGCGCGGTGATCTTGGCCTCGAGCGCTTCGGCCATCTCGTTGAACGAGGTTGCCCACGTCCCGAACTCGTCCTGCCCCTCCACCGGGAGGCGCGTGGCCAGCAACCCCTCGGCCATCGACCTGGCGGCCAGGCTGGCACGAGCCACCGGTTCCAGGGTCCGCTTGGCCAGCGAGCGTCCCACGACGCCGGCAATGAGGAGCACCGCGACCCACCCGATCAGCAGCACGTTGCGTAGTTGGATGAGGTCCCGGTAGATCCTGTCCTCCGGGAACACGAAGTACAGCTCATCGGTCGCACCCGGGATCCGCGCGCCGACCAGGAGCAGATTCCGGCCGCCCCTGCCCACGCGCTCGTATGCCAGATCGCCGCGCTGGACCAGCAAACGGAGATCATCCGGGATCGGCGGATCGAACGAGGTATTCGAGGGGGTGGCGACGTCGCCGCGCACCAAGATCACGTGCAAGTCGGTCTTCTCGAAGGTGGTCAGGAGTTCGTGGGCCTTCGGTTCGTCGAGCGGCACGGACCTCTGGGCGAGGAGGAGATCGAATCTCGCCTCGTTCTTCGCGCGATCACGCGATTCGGCCAGCCTGGCTTGGCGGACCAACAGGTAGGACCCCAGGGCCAGCACGCCGGCGGAGATCCCGGCGACCAGGACGAAGGCGATGGCCAGGCGGCGCCGAAGGCGGCTGGGGTGGATGCGGCGAGGCATCCCTCAGGGCCGCTCGAGACGGTAGCCCACGCCGCGCACGGTCTTGATCATCGTGGGGTGAGCGGGATCGTCCTCCAACTTCGCCCTGAGACGCTGGACGGCCACGTCTACCAGGCGGGAGTCACCCAGGTAGTCGTAGTTCCACACCCGCTGGAGCAGCAGCTCGCGAGTGAAGACCTGCCCTGGGCGGCGGGCCATCTCCAGGAGAAGCCGGAACTCGGTGGCTGTCAGCGAGAGATCCTTGCCGTCCTTCCTGGCGGTGAAGCCGGCGGGATCGACCTCGAGCTGGCCCACCGAGAGCATGGTCTCCTCGGGCGCCGCCTGGGCTCGGCGCAGGACGGCACGGACCCGTGCCACGAGCTCAGGCATCTCAAACGGCTTCGTCACGTAGTCGTCGGCGCCCGACTCGAGGCCGACCACTACGTCGAGCGTGTCCGTCCGGGCCGTCAGCATGATGATCGGCACCCGGCTCTGCTTGCGGATCTCGCGGCAGACCTGGAACCCATCCAACGAGGGGAGCATCACGTCGAGGATGATCGCGTCGAAGGGGTCGTGAAGGGCCCGGGTCAGCCCTTCCCGCCCGTCGACGGCCGCCGTCACCCGGAACCCCGCGTCCCTCAGGCCCAGAGAGGCGATCTCCCTGATGGACGGGTCGTCCTCGACGAGCAGCAATCGCTCATCCACCGTGCCTCAAGGGTAAGCCCCGGGAACGGCCAATGGAACGTGGAGGGAACCCTGCCTTGGCCGGTGTGGGTCAGCCACCGGAGGTCGGACAGGCGCTCCAGAGTCCTCGACCAGCGGCTCGAGCCTCTCGTTCCGCGGCAGCGAACTCCGGAGCCATGTTGGTATCCGGCGGCACCGGGTCGGACGTGGCATACCCCAGCCGGACCAGGGTCAGGTTGAACAGCTCGCCTCCGAGGTGCACGTAGGCGAGGAGGCGCCCGTACCGGTCGCGGCGAGCTTGGTCGAAGGAGAGCCGAACGCTCTTCTCGGAAAGCCGGCTCCGCGCGTACAAGCCGGCCTCCACCCCGAAACACTGGCCTGTTCCTCCGTACCACGGCACCTCGGGGGTGTCGATACCGATGAGCCGGACGCGCTCGTCGACCCCCAAGAAGGTCACGTGGATGGTGTCGCCGTCGGTCACCTTGGTCACCGGTACGAGTGGGGAGCCGGAGGGAGAACTGCGGCTCGACCCCCCCGAGCAGGCCGCCGCCAGGGCCGTCGCCACGACGACCGCCAGCAAGATCCGGGACGGCGTCCGCATGGCGGCACCATAGCGGCACCCGCTGACACAGCCGAGCAGGACGTTTATCCCGAGATGGGTCGGTGTTCGAAGGGTGTGGACAGGACCACGGTGGTTCGGGTCTGCACACCCGCCTTCTCGCGCAGCCGGCGGAGGAAGTCCTCCAGCTCCGTCGTGGTCCGCGTCCTGACTTTGAGGATGTAGTTCTCGTCTCCGGCTACCGAATGGCAGTCTTCGACCTCGGAGAACTCCAGGACCCACTGCGGCAGATCGTCGGGCTGCTTGGGGTCCAGCGGCATGACCGAGACCAGGGCGGTCACCAACAAGCCGACCGCCTCGGGGTCCACTTCGGCTCGGTAGCCGCGAACGATACCGGCCTGTTCGAGCTTGCGAACCCGCTCGTGGACGCTGGAAGGAGACAGGCCCACCTCTTTGCCGATCTCCGCGAAGGTGGCCCGGCCGCTCCGTTGGAGGGCCGCCAGGATGGCCTCATCCCGCTTGTCGAGCATGCCGACATCTTATCCGAGAATCGCCTCCCTTGGCCGAACAAACATAGGCGAATGACGTCATTTGCCGAAGTATCGACACCCGCGCTACTCTTGACCCGTCATTCTTTCGATCACCCTTTCAAGGAGCCGGACGCGTGGAGCAGAACGGCGGGGCGATGAGCGAGAAGGCCACTCCGGCCCTTCCCGGCCAGCCGTTGCCGCGCAACCAGGACCGGCCCGGCCATCGAGAGCCCCACGCCCACCCGGCCGAACAGCCGTTCCATTACCCGCTTGAGCGGGAATTCCTCGAGCCCGACTGGACCCGTCTGCCGGGTTATCGGGAGGTCAGGAAGGATCAGTGGGAGAGCGCGCAGTGGCAGCGCGCCCATACCGTCAAGAACCTGAAGGAGCTCAAGGCGGCGCTCGGCCCGTGGCTGACCGACGAACTCGCCGCCGACCTGCAACGGGACATGGTGGAGCGAGCCACGATGTCGATGCTGATCCCGCCTCAGATGATCAACACCATGGACGAGCGGGACCTGTACGGCGACCCGGTTCGGCGGTACATGGCCCCCGCGCTCACCGATCGCCAGGTCGAATGGCCGAGCCATCCCTACGCCACGCGAGACAGCCTCCACGAGGCCGACATGTGGGCAGTGGAGGGACTGACCCACCGGTATCCGACCAAGGTGCTGGCGGAGACCCTGCCCACCTGCCCCCAGTACTGCGGGCACTGCACCCGCATGGACCTGGTCGGAAACTCCACCCCCACGGTCGCCAAGTACAAGTTCGAGCTCAAGCAGCCCGACCGTCTCGAGATGATGCTCGACTATCTGCGCCGGACCCCGAGCGTTCGCGACGTGGTGGTCTCAGGCGGGGACGTGGCCAACATGCCGGCCAGGCGGCTGGAGGAATTCGTCTCCGGGCTGATGGACATCCCCAACATCCGGGACATCCGTTTGGCGACCAAGGCGCTCATGGGCCTGCCCCAGCATTTCCTGCAGGCAGAGGTCCTGGAGAGCATGGAGCGGCTCGGCCAGAAGGCCGACGAGCGGGGCGTCAGCATCGCCGTGCATACGCACGTCAACCATGCCAACCAGCTGACCCCCCTGGTGACCAAGGCGACCAGCTATTTCTTCGAGTTCGGCTTCCGCGACGTTCGCAACCAGGGCGTCCTCTTGCGCGGTGTCAACACCACACCGAAGGACCTGCTGGATCTGTCCTTCACCCTGTTGGACAGGTGCCGGATCCTTCCGTACTACTTCTACATGTGCGACATGATCCCGAACTCGGAGCATTGGCGGACCGCCGTGTGGGAGGCCCAGGCCCTCCAGCACGCCCTCATGGGTTACCTTCCCGGGTTCGCCACGCCTCGGATCGTGTGCGACGTGCCGTTCGTGGGCAAGCGATGGGTCCACATGGTCGAGGAGTACGACCGGGAGAAGGGGATCTCGTACTGGACCAAGAACTACCGAACCGGCATCGAGCATGACGATCCCGAGGCGCTGCGGCGACGGTATCCCTACTACGACCCCATCTACACCCTGCCCGAATCCGGCCAAGGCTGGTGGCGCGAGCACACCCGGGAGCTGCTCCCCGCCTCCTAGCGGTACGCTCGGTGCACCATGCGGTCGGAGGCGTTCGACATCAGCACCTCCGGCCGCCTCGTCACCGACATCACGGATCGGGTGGAGGCTTTCTGCAAGGAAGCCCGCGACGACGGGATCGTGCACGTGTTCCTCCCGCACGCAACTGCCGGGCTGGCTCTGATGGAGACGGGCTCAGGGTCCGAGGAGGACCTCGAGGAGCTCATCGCCCGCTGGCTGCCGCGTGATGACCGCTACGCCCACCGCCACGGTTCGACCGGCCATGGGGGCGATCACCTGCTCCCCATCTTCATCAGCCCATCGCTCACGCTTCCGGTCGAGCGCGGCGAGTTGGTGCTCGGCACGTGGCAGCGGGTCGTTGTGATCGATCCCAACCGGGAGAACAACAGGCGCCAGGTTCAGCTGAGGCTCGTGGGCGGCTGAGAGGCCGCCCACGAGCTCGAGCTTCGTTCGACTACGAGGAGATCTCCGCGCAGAGCACGTGGACCACGAGGGCCCAAGGGGTCGTGGTGGGTTGCGTCTCGGTCGCCCGGGCCAGCCATCCGGTCCGGTTGCCGTCGGCGTCCAGGTTGAAGTCGCTCTCGGTCAGCGCGACGACATCCGGGCCGCCGATCTGCGCCCCGCCCCCGATGGCCTGCTTGCCGGAGGGGCAGTCGGCCATGAGGAGCTTGGGGCTCTGGCTGTCCGCGTCGCTGATCACCTCGACCACTTGGAGGCTGGCCAGGCCGGGACCGGCTGGGCCACGCGGACCTTCCAGACCCGCTGGGCCGGCGGGACCGGCGGGACCAACGGGGCCTGCAGGGCCTTCAGCACCGGCAGGACCGGCAGGGCCTTCAGCACCGGCGGGGCCGGCGGGGCCGGCGGGACCGGCGGGACCAACGGGGCCTGCAGGGCCTTCAGCACCGGCAGGACCGGCGGGACCTTCAGCACCGGCAGGACCGGCTGGGCCGATCGCGCCCCGCTCACCCTGAGGGCCTTGTGGCCCGGCTGGTCCGGCTGGGCCGGCGGGACCTTCTGGACCCACGGGACCCCGAGGACCGGCAGGGCCCTGCGGTCCGGTCTCACCGGCCGGACCCATCACGTTCCAGACGATGTGGGTTTCGTTCCTCTTACAGTCCTCGCCGGACTGCACGATGCGAAGGTCATCATTGCCGGGCCCGTAGCAGGCATGAATCTCGTTGGAGTCGTTGCCGTGCGCAAAGGCCGTCGCGGCCAAGTTGGCCACGAGCAGAAGCCCCAGGGCGGCCAGCGTTCCGACGGTGAAGCTGCGCTTGAGTGTTCTCCTCAGCGACCGCATATCAGCATCACCTTCCTTGAATAAGGTGTCGTCCTACGGCCGTCAGAATTCATGGTTTCTTTCACAAACAGGCCCAAAGGACGAGCCCACAAGTCGAAAGGGTTACGTCCGGGGGGGACCGGGTGGGCAGACGGCTTGGGCCCTTCAGCCTAAGGGCGGTCGCTCCGTCATGCGCCGTGGGCAGCGTCCCTATACTTCGCTCAGTGTCAGGCTGGCTGGTGTCCGAGGGGTTGGCTCTTACACTCCGTGCCCTTCGTGGGCATCATGCGTCTTGCCGCCCCTCGGACGTACGAGACCGGCCGGCGTGGCTTGATAGGAGCGTGGCATCGCCCCCACTGAGGTGTGCCCGCCGACCGGTCCCGACCCTACGAGGAGGAGGGTACCGGAAGATGGTGATCCTGGGGATCGACGCGCACAAGCGCACCCACACCGTGGTAGCGATCGACGATGCCGGGCGTCAGCTCGGTCAGAAGGCGACGGTGGCCACCACCACAGAAGCACATCTCGAGCTAGTGCGGTGGGCCGACCGGTTCGGACCAGATCGCTCTTGGGCCGTGGAGGACTGCCGGCACCTGTCCCGACGCTTGGAGGCTGACCTGATCGTGGGCGGTGAGCGGATCGTGCGGGTGCCGCCCAAGCTGATGGCCCACGCCCGCGACGCCGCGCGCACCTACGGCAAGTCCGACCCGATCGACGCCCTGGCCGTGGCCCGAGCCGCCCTTCGGGAGCCGGCCCTCCCGGTGGCCCGGCTGGACGGCCCCTCCCGCGAGCTCAGGCTGCTGGTCGACCATCGAGAAGACCTGGTCAGGGAGCGCACCGGGCACATCAACCGGCTTCGCTGGCACCTGCATGAACTGGACCCCAGCTGGGATCCCACGCCGCGGTCCCTGGTCCGGTACAAGCAACTGGACGTGCTGAGGGCTCGTCTGGAAGCTTTGGAAGGCATGGTGGCCCGCATCGCCCGCGATCTGGTGGGACGGATCCGGGATCTCACCGTCCAGGCCAACGCCCTGGAGCTGGAGATCGTCCAACGAGCCAGATCGCTCACTCCGAGCCTTCTCGAGCTCGCCGGTGTCGGGGGCCTGACAGCCGCCAAGCTCGTGGCCGAGGTCGCCGACGTCCGTCGGTTCCGCTCCAAGGACGCCTTCGCTCGCCATAACGGGACCGCCCCGCTGCCGGTGTGGTCGGCCAACCGGGTGCGCCATCGCCTCTCTCGGACGGGGAACCGTCAGATCAACGCCGCCATCCACCGCGTCGCGATCACCCAGATGCGCGTTCACGATGGTGCGAAGGCATACCTGGAGCGGCGCTTGGCGAGCGGCAACACCAAGACCGAGGCGCTGCGAGCGCTCAAGCGAAAGCTGTCCGACGTCATCTACCGAACCCTCCTCGCCGACGCCACCCTCGCCATGGCAACTGGCTACGGCGAGGCGGCTTGACATAGGAGAGGCGCGTGGGGGCGCCGGCGGCCACGGCCTGCAGACTGCGGGCATGAAGACCCTGTATCGCGCCACCCGCATCTACACCCTCAGTCACCCCGCCGTGGGGGAGTGGCTTCTGGTTGATGGCCGGCACGTCGAGCGGGTCGGGGTGGGCGATCCGCCCCTTGCAGAGCGCGAGGTCGACCTGGGCGGGACCACCGTCGTCCCGGGGTTCATCGACACGCACGTCCACCTCACCGGGACGACGCTCTCCGCCATCGGGATCCCGCTGGAACGAGCGCGGTCCCCGCAGGAATTGCTGGGACTGGTGGCAGAAGAGCTTACGCATGGCCCGAGCAGGATCCTCGCTCACGGTTTCGACGAGACGCATTGGGACCGTCCCGACCTGCCGGCCCTGAGCGAGCTCGACGAGCTCGCCGACATCCCGATCATCCTGATCCGCGCCGACGGGCACATCGCCCTCGCCAACAGCACCGCTCTGGATCGGTCCGGGGCCATCGAAGAGGATGGAGTGGACAGGGACCATGACGGCCATCCGACCGGCGTCGTCCGGAAGGCGGCCAATCGCCGTCTCCAGCGGTGGTTCCACCAGGACCTCTCCGACCACGAGCTCCGGGAGCTGCAGCTGCAAGCCTCCGCCCTGGCCGCGTCGCGGGGGATCACCTGCGTTCACGAGATGGCGATCCCGCCCTCCCACGGACGACGGGAGGTGGAGGTCCTCCTCGAGCATCGTCATCACCTCCCCGTCGAGGTCGTGGTGTACGTCGCCGAGAAGGACATCCCGTGGATCATGGACCTCGGCCTGGAGACGCTGGGCGGGGATCTCTCCCTCGACGGTTCGTTGGGGGCGCGGACCGCGGCGGTCTCGGACTCCTACGCAGACGGGGATGGCAACGGCATCCTCTACGAGTCGGACGAGGAATTGGTCGAGGTCTTCCACAACGCGCACCTGGGCGGTCTCCAGGTGGCCGTGCACGCCATCGGGGACGCCGCCATCGAGCAGGCGCTACGGGTATGGGAACGCGTCTACCGGACCCTGGACTCTCGACAACGCCGGCACTTCCGGGCTCGCCGTCACCGCATCGAGCACTTCGAGCTGCCCGGCCACAGCCAGGTCGAACGAGCCGCGGCCCTGGGGCTCGCCATCTCCGTGCAACCCGCGTTCGATGCGGAATGGGGCCACCCGGGACAGCTGTACGAGATGCGGCTCGGCCCGGACCGGGCAGCGCGCATGAATCCGTTCTGGACGTTGCTCGGCCGGGGCCTGGAGGTGGGCGCGGGTTCGGATTCCCCGGTGACGCCGCTCGACCCGATGTATGGGCTGTGGTCGCTCGAGAATCACCACGATGCCGGGCAGCGCATGACCCGAGAGGAAGCGATCCGGCTGTTCACCATCGGCAGCGCCCGGCTGGCGCACCTCGAAGACAAGAAGGGCCAGCTCCGGCCCGGGATGCAGGCCGACTTCGCCGCCTACGAGGCGGACCCGTTCACCGCTCCCGAGATCCGCGAGCTTCGCCCCGTGCTCACCGTATCGCGGGGCCGCGAGGTCTTCGCCCGCTGAGATCCCGTCAGGAAACTCTCTCCAAGTGGCTGCCGGTGGCGACCTTCTTCACCTCGATGCGCACGGGGAGCCGTTCCGCCAGCTCGGAGACATGGGTGATGACGCCGACCAGCCGGTCCTGTCCGCCGAGCTGTGACAGCGCTTCGCTCGCCACTTCCAGCACCTCCTGGTCGAGCGCCCCGAACCCCTCATCGATGAAGAGGCTCTGAAGGCGGGCCCGGCTGGTCACCGCCAGGGACTGGAGCTGGTCGGAGAGGGCCAGCGCCAGCGCCAGGGACGCGAGGAACGTCTCGCCGCCCGACAGCGTACGGACCGACCGCCGTTCGTCCCCGTTCTGGCCATCCTCGACGAAGAACTCGTCGTCTTCGAACGCCAGCCGGTACCGGCCCTGGGACAGGAACAGGAGCCGCTCGGAGCCCGCGGCCGCCAGCAGCTCAAGGGCCTCTCCCTGGAGGAAGTCGATCAGCCGGTCCGCCCGCAACTCGGCAGCCAGCGCGTGGTAGATCGCCGCCTCCTTCTCCAGCGACTTCGCCTGCTTCTCCAACTCTTGGCGTTCGGCCACCCGCTGGGCGAGGCGCTCGACGTCCTTTCTGGCCTCCGCGGCCGACTCTACGAGTTCCCTCGCCGCGGCCCGCACGGCGTGGAGCAACTCCTCGACATCGGTGACCAGCGCTACCGGCATCCCCGCGGGCAGCGCATCCCGAGCCCGGTCCAGAAGGTCGTGGAGACCGCGCCGGGCCTCGCCCGCCGCGGACCGAAGGCCCTTCGACGCCCGATCCGCAGCGGAGGCAACGTCGCGAGCCACCACCGCCGCTTCGCCCGGCTCAGACGGGACCGCCGCCGGCTGCGGACGAAGGTGCAGATCCGGCACCGATTCCTGCGCCCGCTCAGCGAGCCGGCCCATCGGCAGCCCCCGCAGTGAGCCCACCAGCTCCCCGGTCCTTGCCGCCACCGATCGCACCACCTCCCTGGCTCTCATGGCCTCGGCGTCGGCCTCTTTGGCCCGTGCCTCCGATGCGGCGAGGCGCTCGCGAATGCCTCGGAGCTCATCGGCCCGGGAGTCGATCTCGGACGCGGGGTCGGTGGGGAGCGACCCTCCGAAGGCCGCCTCGACCTGAAGGACGACGGCATCGCGCTCGGCGACGCATGCCGAAAGGTCTGCTTCACGGCGCTGGAGGTCTTCGCGGGCGGCATGGAGGTCCCGCTCGCCGGCCACGAGATCTCGATCGGCCCTGCTCCAAGCGGCCTCGGCTCGCTTGCGCATCGTGTGGGCCGTCTCCAACATCCTGACGGCCTCCTCGAGCCCCCGGGCGTCGATCTTCGGGACGATCTCCAACGGACGCTCGCACACGGGGCAGGGATCGCCCACGACCTTCCCTCGCACCAACCCCGCCACCCGGTCCGCGGTGTGGACGCGGTCGTGTTCCTCCTCGGCCTCCGCCGCGGTCGCTTCGGCCCGCTCGAGGGCGGCCCCCGCCTCGGTAGCCGCACGACGAGCCTGCTCCAGGGCGCTCTCTTTCGTACCGGAGAGGATGCGAACCTCCGAGAGGGTCGTCTCTGCTGCGGCGATCCGGGTGTCCACCCGCCTCAGCTCTTCCAGCGTTGCTCGCAGCGCCGCCAAGTCTTCGCCCGTCCCCAGTCGCTCCTCTGCCTCCGCCAGGGTCCGGCCCGTCACCTCGGCCTCGACGGCGGCGCGCTTGGCCTGGTCCTCCACCAAAGCGGCCCGGCCCTCCGCCTCCTCGACTTCCGCCGTAACATGCTCGAGCTCCTCGGCCACGGTTTCCGCAGATCGAGCAAGCTCTTCGGCCTCGTCCGCCAGTCCCTCCACGGCTTCGATGCGCCGCGCCTGCGACTGCCACTCCCTGGCCAGTCCCTCCAGCGAACGCTCCACCCCGCCCATCGCCTCGCTCTTCGCCCCGGCCTCCTTGGCTGCCCTCCGGGCGTCCCGAAGGGCCGCCTTGTCCACCCCCGCGTATTGATCGTCCAGCATCTTCTGAGCGTGCAACGCGCCGGCGTGCGTGGCGCCGGCTTCCTCGCCGGCGCGCTTGGCCATTCGAACGAACAGCTCGAGGCCCAGCAGCTCGGTCAAGATGTCGCGGCGTTCCTTGGCGTCGCCCACCAGGAACTCCTGGAACTCGCCCTGTGGGAGCAGGACCGACCGGGTGAACGCCGGATAGTCGAGACCGATGAGCTCCTCGATCAATCTCGTGGCGTCCCGGACCCGATCGGCCCCATCACCGAAGGACTGCCAGGTGCCGTCGATCTGGCGCTCCAGGCGAACGGTGGCGCTGGCGGCCTTCTGACCCGTCGATCTGGTCACCCGATAACGCTGCCCGTTCACGGCGAAGTCGAGCATTACGGCCAGTCGCGGCTGCCCCTGCGCGATCAAGAGGCTGGCGCGGTTGCCGATCCGGGGGACCCGTCCGTACAGCGCGTAGGTCATCGCGTCGAGCAGCGAAGACTTTCCCGACCCCGTGGGGCCGGTGACCGCGAACAGGTCGAGGTCCTCGAAGTCCAGGACCTGCGTCTCCCGGTAGGCGGTGAAGCCCTTCACCTCGAGCCGCAGGGGGCGCACGCTAGCCCGCCCCCTCGGCGACCTCGGAATACAGCCGGTCGAAGGCGACCATGAGACCGGGATCGGGATCCGCTTCGTGGGCGTGCTGGTAGTAGTGGACGAACTGGTCGCGGGGTTGGAGGGTCCGGACGCCTCCTTCGGGCCGGTCGTGGGCGGCGCGTTCGTAGTCGAGCTCGACCACCACCGCGTTCGGCAGGACTTCACGGACCCGGTCGGCGATCCCGGGCACCGGTCCATCGGTCTTGACCCTCACCCGCAGGAAGCAGTCCTCCGCCGTCTCCGACATCGCCAGGACGTCGTCGAGCGTGCCGGTGACGTCGATGAGGCGCCGGCCCGCCGAGAGGGGGAGCTCCAGTGCCTTCGCCGGCTTGCCGACCCTCGCTTCGACGAGCACCACGGACTTGTCCTGGTCCACCTCCCCGAAGTCGAGCTGGATCAGCGACCCGGCGAACCGTGCGGGGCACGGGGCCCGCCGGATGGCCTGAGGTCGGTGGAGATGGCCCAGAGCCACGTAGGTGGCGGTCGCCGGCAGCCGCGTGGGGGAGACCGCGTACGCCATGCCGATGGTCAGCTCCTGCTCGCCGCCGCCGATCTTGGCCCCGTCGATCATCAGGTGGCCCAGCACCACGTTCACCCGGTCGGCCCGAAACGCCCGGGCCATGCCGGCCATCACCGCCCCCATGCCCTCGTCGTACGCGGTGTAGGCGGAGGCCCGGTCGTCGAACAGCGCCGCGGCGTCGCCGAACCGCCGTTCCGGAACGAACGGGATGCAAGCGACGATGGCCGCTTCGCTCCCGTCGCGGCTCGGCAGGTCGACGACCCCTCCCTCGGCGGGCCGGAGGACGCGGGGGACGACCAGGATCCCCAGCGGGGTGAGCAGCTTGCTCAACGCCTCGAGTCGCTGCCAGGAATCGTGGTTACCCGGGATGAGGACGATCGCCGCGCCCGTGTCGCGGAGGCGAGCCAGCGCCTCGAAGACGATGAGGTCGGCGTCGGGGGAGACCGTCCGGTGCTCGTAGACGTCACCGGCGATCAGCACGGCGTCGACGGTGGAGTCCCGGGCCATCTCCACCACCTGGTCCAGGGCGGCGACCGTCTCTTCGTCGCGGGAGCGCCCCCGGAGGTGCTTCCCCACGTGCCAGTCGGCCGTGTGCAGGACTCTCATGGCCTCAGCCTACCCGCCAGAGCGACAAGAATCACACTCCTGTAATTCATGGGCCTCAGGGCATTGTGGCAGGCTGGCCCGGGTTGGGTCTACTTCAGGAGGGAAGGAGAAACGAGGTGAGTGTGTTCACGCAGGCCGAGCTGGAGTATCTGCGCGGGCAGTCCCTGTCCAGGGTGGCGACCGTGGGCCCGGACGGCCAGCCGCACGTGACACCGGTGACGTTTCACTACAACGAGGCCGAGGACACCATCGACGTCGGCGGCATGTTCTTCGGCGGGACGAAGAAATGGCGCGACGCGCAGGGCAACCAGCACGTCACCATCCTGATCGACGACGTGATCCCCAAGCCGCGCCAGGCTCGAGCCATCGAGGTTCGTGGGACGGCCGAGCTGCACGACACGGGCGGGGAGACGGCCAATCCGAGCTTCTCGAACTTCGCACCCCAGTTCTTCCGGATCCGTCCGAGGCGGATCGTGGCCTGGGGGATCGAGGAGGTTGCCGCCGGCACGGACTTCCAGGTCAACGCGCGGTCGGTGCGATAGGGAGGGGAAAGGGGCGACGCCATGCCGATTCTGGTCGGAACGAAGGACGGCCTGCGCGAGTTCGGCACGGACGGTCGGGTCGGACCCGTGTCCCACGCCGGCCGGGCCGTAACGTCCGTCGCACCCGGACCCAAGTACTCCGACCTCTGGGCGATCATCGACGCGATGGAGGTGTGGCGAGGGACCGGGGGCGGCGGGTGGAGCCGGATCGGTAGCCTGGAAGGCGAGCAGCTTCGGGCCAACTGCATCGCCGACACGGAGGCGGCCCTCCTGGTCGGTACCTCCGAGGCCCACCTCTACCGGGTGGCCGATGGAGGCCTCGAACGCATCAGATCGTTCGACGAGGTGGAAGGACGCGACGAGTGGCACACGCCCTGGGGGGGACCGCCGGACTCCCGATCCATCTCCGAGGACTCGGACGACGTCTACGTGAACGTTCACGTGGGCGGGATCGTTCGATCCTCCGATGGCGGCGGCACCTGGCAGCCGACCATCGACATCGACGCCGATGTCCACCGAGTCTGGGCGATCGACCGCCACGTGTTCGCGGCATGCGCCCGAGGACTGGCGGTCAGCGACGATCGAGGCGAGTCATGGACCTTCAGGACCGAAGGCCTCCACGCCGTGTACTGCCGGGGCGTCGCGCTGAGCGGCCAAACGGTCCTGGTGTCCGCATCTACGGGACCGAGAGGCGGCCGGAGCGCGCTGTATCGCGCGGCCGCCAGCGGTGGCGCGTTCGAACGTTGCCGGAACGGACTCCCGGAGTGGTTCGACGACAACATCGACAGCTCCTGCCTCGACGCGCTGCCCGACGAGGGGGCAGCCGCCTTCGGAACGCAGGACGGTCGGGTGTTTGCTTCCACTGACGAGGGCGCAACCTGGACAGAGGTGGCCCCCCGGCTGGCTCCGGTCCGCTGCGTCCTCCTCACGCCGGAGTAGGACCAGGTCCGCTGGGCGCCTCAAGGAGCTGATTCGGCGAGGCTCCGGAGGTGGCGAACCGGCGACATCAGCGGCGGCAGGAACGCCAGCAGCTGGCCCGCGGCTGCGATCCACAGGGTAGGGCGCAGTCCGATCCGGCTGCCCAGCACTCCGCCCACGAACGCGCCGATCGGGATGACGCCCCACACCACGAACCGGTTCGTGGCGATGGCCCGCCCTAGCATGCGATCGGCGGTGAGCGACTGCATGAGGCTCCGACCGTTCACGTTGTAGATGACGGCGCCGAAGCTCGCGATCAGGCCGTAGAGGATGAGGAAGAGCGCCGCTGACCCTCGAGTCGCGATCGGCACGAACACCGCTCCCAACCCGATGAGAAAGCCACTGACGATCAACGTGGGGCCGACCCCGATCCGCTTCTCCACGCGCTCGGCCACCAGCGCGCCGATCAGGAAGCCGGCGCTGCCGATGGAAAGGATCAAGCCGATGCCGTCGGCGCTGAGCCCCAGATCGTTCACCGCGAACAGCAGGATCACCGCCTGGCCCATCATGCTGAACAGGTTCAGCGTTCCCGTGCACGCCAGGAGTGGGCGAATCATGGGCTGGCTAGAGATGAATCTGATCCCTTCGGCCACCTGGCGCAACATCGGAGGGCGACCGCCCTCAGGCCCACCGACCGGCGGCTCCTTCCTTCGGATCGACAGGAGCGACACCACCGAGGCCAGGTAGCTGAGCGCGTCGGCCAGCATGGCGCCCGGCGCCGACAACGCCTGGACCAGGAGCCCGGCGATGCCGGGGCCGGCGATCTGCGCCCCGGACCGGGATGCCTCCGCTTGGCGTTCCCCTCGACGAGGCGGGTGCGGTCTACCAGCGCCGGCAGGTACGCGCCGTACGCGACGTCGAAGAAGACCGTGCCGATCCCCGACAGGAAGCCCACCACGTACAGCTGAGCGAGGCGCAGGACCCCCAGCGCATAGGCCAGCGGCACGCTGCCGATCACCACCAGCCGAAGGACGTCGGCGGCGACCAGTATCCGGCGCCGGCGGAACCGGTCGACCCACACGCCGACGGGGAGCCCAAGCAGCATGAAGGGGAGGAACTCCACCGTGGAGAGCGTCCCCACCTGGAAAGCGAGGGCCTTGAACACCAGGATCGCGGTGAGGGGAAGGGCCAGGAGGGTGATCTGCGATCCGAGCAGGCTGATCGTCTGCCCGCCCCACCTCCGCACGAAGTCCCCGTGCCCCCACAGACTGCGTCGAGGCGGCTGGGACTCGAGCGGCGCAGTCAGGTCACCGGGGACAAGGGTGCTCGCCATGCGAGGCACATCGTAGTGGGGTGCCGCGTCCGGATTAGAGTTCTCCCGTGGAGACTTGGGACGCGATCCGTGCGCGGCGCAACGTCCGTCAATACACCGACCGGCCGATCTCGCCGGCAGATCTGGACCGGATTCTCGAGGCCGGGCGCCGAACGCCATCGTCGATGAACGAGCAGCGGTGGGACTTCGTGGTCGTCACCGACCGGAAGCAGCTGCAGGAGCTGGCCAAGGTGTGGCGGTACGGCCGGCACGTCGCATCATCGGCCGCCACCGTGGCGCTGATCGCGCCGGAGACCGACGATCCCGACACGGACTGCTCGATCGAATACGACCTCGGCCAGGTGACGATGAGCATGATGCTGGCGGCGGCGGACCTGGGGGTCGGCAGCGGCCACTCGGCCGTGATGGACCAAGACCAGGCCCGCAAGGTTCTCGGTCTCCCGAACGATCGGCGCTGCGCCTACCTCATCGCTTTCGGCTATCCGGCCGACCGGCCGCTGGCCCCGATCCGCAACCCCAACCGGCGACCCTTCGACGACGTCGTCCATCGGGGCCACTGGTAGCCCGACGGAGGCCCAGCCCTCCTAGTCCGCGCGGAACGCGGCGAACGGGTCGGCCCCCGACTCGGCCGCCTCTTCGGCCCGGGTGGCCCAGGACGGGAACGGGAACCGAATCTGGATGGGGATCGGGATGTGCGGCTGCTGTAGGATCATCGAGCCGGGCTTGAGGATCGAGGCCCGGGCCCGGGTCACCGCGGGCAGGAACCCGTACTCACTGCGCTGGGCCTCCGCGGTGTCCAGCCGGCCCACCACCCGGAACGCCGCGTTGGCGATGATCCTTCGTTCGACCTCACTTGCCGTCTGCTCGGCCCCGATCAGGATCATCCCGAGGGATCGTCCCCGTTCGGCCACGTCCAGCAGGACTTCCTTGATCGGGCTCCACCCCTCCCGCGGGGCGTAGCGGTTCAGTTCGTCCAGGACCAGGAAGGTGAGGGGGAGGCGGGTGCCCCGGCGCTCCTTCTCTTCGAACAGCCGCTTGATCACCACGCCGGTGACGAAGCGCTTGGCCCGGTCGTGCAGACCGTGGATATCGATCACGCTGACCTGGGCGGCCTCCCAGTCGATGCGGTGGCGTTCCGGATGCTCCGCGTCCCGTCCCCAGATCAGGTGCCGGATCCGCTGGCGGCCGGCCTCGAGGCGGCGCTGGAAGGCGGCCACCGTTCCCTCGGCCATCCGGCCGCGCCACGAGGAATGCTCGTCCTCCAGGTTCTCGTGGACGATCTCGAACAGGTGGTCGAAGTCCTTCACCGGATAGCCGCCGTACACGACCGTGGCCTGGTGGTCGGGGTCGTCCTGGCACTCCCGGTCCAGATGGGACTCCACCCTGGCCACCAGGTCGGCGATCTGCGATCGTTCGTCCTCCGCTTCCGCGAACAGGAACCGGAGGTAGCGCTCGCGCACGAACTCCCGGACCGTCCAGTAGTACGCGCGGACCCCTTCCTTTCGACCCGAGGTCGCTGGGATGGCCTGGCCCCCCGAGCGCTCGGCCACCGGGGCCCACAGGCCCACCGACTCGAAGGGCCCCGCTGGGAGCCCGAGCCGGTCGTAGTCGGCCCGGCCTGCTTCACCGAGCCGGGCATTGGGCCGGTCCAGCCACATGAGGTCCTCGCCCTTCACGTTGAACACCAGGGCCTTGGTGTTGGCGCCGTAGCCGCCCAGCACCGGCGAGTGGAACAGGGCATACAGCAGGAACAGGGCGTAGGTGGTCTTGGTGGCGACACCCGAGACCCCGCTGATGTTCACGTGGGCGCCCCGGGAGCCGTCGAGGAAGTCGAGGTCCAGGAACATGGGCTCCCCGTCCCGGGACAGGCCGGCCGCCAACCGCCGCTCCATCTGGTCCAGGTACAGCGCCTCGTCGCGATCCTTCCCCCGAGCCCGAGAAGCCGCCAGCCCCGGCATCGGTGGGACGAAGATCTCGGGTTCGAACCGCGTGGCCACGACTTGCGCCGCCACCGCGGTGTCCACCGGCAGGATGCCCCGGTCCACCAGGAACACGTCGGTGTCGAACGAAGCCCCCTCGTGGCGGGCCCGGACGTCCTGCACGATGCCGGCGATCCGAAGCGGCCCACGCCCGGGGACCTCCGTGTCCACGATCACCGCGTCGTCGAGCTGCAGGTACGACCCCGGAGCCACGGCAACCCAGAAGGTCAAGGGGGTGGCGTCCTCGGTGCCCAGGACCATGCCGACCTGCTCGCTGACGTCCTCGACGGGCCCCGTGCCCACGCTCCGCCCGGCGCGATCGTTCATGCGCTGGTTCCCCCCTCGGCTGCCAGCCAGGCCACCAGAGCCCGACGGATCATCCCACGGTCTCCCATCCGGTGGCGGAGCCATGTCTCGAGCCCCGCCACCGGCGCGAGGTTCTGGGGCGTGCGTGGATCGGCGGCCCGGCCGGCGAAGGCGGGGAGGACGGCCGAGACGACGTCGGCCAATCCGAGTGCCGCTTCCAGTCCTACCGCGGCGCGGACCTCGCACCGGACGAGACCGGTGTGGTCATGCCACGGGGGCCGCAGCTCCACAAGGCGCGAGTACCACGAGAACCCGCGGACGGCCGACTGCTGGTCCTGGAGCGCGAACACCGGCGTGCGCTGCCCGGGACCCAGCCGGCCGAGCAGTGACTCGTGCTCCGGCCGGAGGTAGCGGCGGACGAATCGCTTGATCACGCCCACCACCGGAAGGGATCCCTCCTCTCCGAGGCGGAGCGGTCCGTCGGCCACGACCAGCGGCGCGCCGTCCAGCACCACCCGGGCCGCCAGGGCGTTCTCCGCCTCCCGCATCAGGTGCTGCAGTCGCTCCAGCGGGCTGTTCGGGTCGACGCCGGGGTCCACGGCAGCTTCGAACTCGAGCCGCTCGGCTCCGCACGGCAACTCCGCCCGCTCCGGGACGATGCCGCCCCCGAGGACGATGGCCCGGCACACCCTGCTTGCCTCGAAGGAAGCCCTACCGTCACACCGCACCGCGCCCACGGCGTAGGACCCGAACAGGCCGGGGACCCTTCGTCCTCCGTCATCGGCGAGCAAACGAAGCTCGACCCTGCGCACGCCGTCCACGAACCACATGGGACCCGGTGAGGCCGGCGGGGGAGCGAGGGGGACCGACCAGTCCTCGGTCTCGACGGTGGGGTCGGCTCGAGGCAGCGATGATTCTTCGAACGACGGCTCGAAACCCATCCCATACTCGGGCGTCCACGGGTCGGCTCGGAGCACCACCATCGGCGCATAGGATACGGCCGCCCTCTGACACGCCATGGGATCCTCACAGACCTCGCCTCGTTGGGGACACTCGAGCGCTCGAAAGCGGCGGGACGAATCGCTTCGCGTATGACCGCGTACACTTCGCGCCTCGTCGGTCTCCGCGCGATTGACACTGCGATTTTCGCGTCCTACAGTTACCTCGCTCTCCGCCCCCGGGCGGAAAGCGCAGGACCCAAGAGGCCGAGTAGAGAACGCGCGGCGCCCCGGCGCCCCGCGGCCCCAAAGGTCTCTTGGGTCCTTATTCCTCTCCTCCGCCCGGAACAAACGATCCCCCTTACTGGTTAGTGGCCCTGCGTGCGGGTATCGTGCTGCGCGCCCCGAGCGTACAATCCGGCAGTCCGTGCAAGGGGGGAGCACGACAGTGAGGCAAGACGTGGAAGACGAAGAAGAAGTCCCGGCTGAAGGCGAAGAAGACGACGAGGAACAAGCCGGCGGAACCCAGGCCGAGCCGGAAGAGGAAGGCGAGGCCAGCCTCGACGAGATCCTGGCCAAGAAACCCGACCACGCCGACGACGACGACGAGTCTATCCTTGCCATGGGCAGGGATGACCGGAGCGAGACGCTCTCGGTAAAGGTCGAGCCGAAGAAGGACACCGAGTTCGTGTGCCGAAAGTGCCACCTCGTCAAGCCGATCCGGAGCCAGCTCGTCGACAAGGCGCGCATGCTCTGCCGGGACTGCGCCTGACCGGGAATTCCTACGGCCTCCCCGTGGGCCTGGCCGCCGCGGGGGTGGCCGGGCTTCTGGCCGCCCTGGCCAATCCTTCCGCCGACATCGGCCCACTTGCCTTCGTGGCGCTGGTACCCGTGTTGTGGGCGCTCCGCGGCGTGCGGGCCCGGCGGCGGGCCCTGATCGGCCTGGTCTTCGGGCTCGTCTACTACGGGATCGTCCTGTACTGGCTGTTGCCGTTCGGCATGATCGCGTGGCTGCCGCTCGTGGTCAGCCAGGCCGCCTACGCCGCGCTGTTCGGCGCGGCGCTCCCTCTGCTGTGGGACGAACGCAGGCCGGTCCGTTCGGCCGGCGCGGCGGCCGCCCTGTGGACCGCCGTGGACTGGGTCCGCGGCGTGTGGCCGCTCGGCGGGTTCACCTGGGGCACGCTGGGGAACACGCAGCACGCCAACGGCCTGCTGCTGCCCCTTGCCTCGGTGACGGGCGTGTGGGGCGTGACCTTCGTCGTGGTGATGGTCAACGCCCTCCTGTTGGGGACGGTGTCGAGGGTGGGGGAGTGGGGGAGGCGAGCCGGGCTGGCTGTCGTCGCCTCCGCGGCCGTCTTGCTCCCAGGGCTGGTTCCGTTGCCGAGGGCCGCGGGCCCCACCCTGGACGTGGCAGTGGTCCAGGGGAACGTCGACAAGGCCGAGGCCGCCAGCTTCTACCTGAGGAGCCGGCAAGTCGCCGGGAACCACATCCGGCTGCACCACCGGCTGGTCAGAGATCCGCCCGACCTCGCCGTGTGGCCGGAGAACTCCCTCGACGTCGACCCCACCACCGATCCCGCGCTCCAGGCGGAGGTCACCGGGGCGATCAGAGCGGTGGGAGTTCCCACGCTGGCAGGGGCTGTCACCGATGCCCCCGGTGGCCGGTTCCACAATCAGGTGTTGCTCTACTCGGGGCAAGGAGCGATCCTCGGCCGCTACAGCAAGATGCACCCCGTTCCGTTCGGGGAGTACGTGCCCTTCCGGCCGCTCCTCGGATGGGTCGACCAGCTCCGCTACGTCCCTCGCGACATCGCCCCGGGGCACCAGTTCCGGCTCTTCGACGTCCGGGGCGTTCTGGTAGGTACGCCGATCTGCTTCGAGAACATCTTCCCCGACCTGTTCCGGCGGTTCGTGTCGGGCGGCGCGAACCTCATGGTGGTCACCACCAACGACTCCTCCTACGCGGACTCACCCGCCTCGCGCGAGCACGTGATCATGAGTCAGATGCGGGCGGTGGAGACGGGGCGGTGGGTGGTTCAGGCAGCCATCTCGGGAGAGAGCGCCCTCATCGATCCGCACGGGAGCGTGCGCCTCCACACCGGTCTGTTCGTCCCGGCGATCCTCCGGGCGAGCGTGCCTTCCTCCACCGCGCGAACCGTCTACGTCCGGTTCGGTGACTGGTTCCCCTGGGCGTGCGGCATCGCCGTGCTCGGAGGATTGCTGGCGTGGATGCGACGTCGCCGGAGCGTGCAGAACGGGCCGACTCCGGCTCCCCCGGCGGGGGAGAGGGAGGTGCCCGAACGGACGCAGGCGCATCTGCCGATCTCGGGAGCGGCGGACCCGAAGGTGATGGTGGTCCTCCCCACCTACAACGAGCGGGACACGATCGTGGCGGTCCTCACCGGCGTGCTGGCCGCCGGCCCCGACGTGCACGCCTTGGTGGTGGACGACAACTCGCCGGACGGAACCGGCGAGGCCGTCGCCGACCTGGCCGAGAACGAACCTCGGGTCCGGCTGCTCGGGCGAAGCAGCAAGCTCGGACTGGCCAGCGCGTACCTCCTGGGTTTCCGGCGGGCCCTGCAGGAGGGCTTCGACGTGGTGGTGGAGATGGACGCCGACCTCTCCCACCGCCCGGAGGACCTTCCCCGGCTCCTCGAGGCGGTGGCCGTGCACGACATGGTCATCGGCAGCCGCTACGTGGAGGGCGGAGAGGTGTCGAACTGGAGCAAGGCTCGGGTCACCCTGTCTCGGGCCGGCAACGCCTACGCCCGGGCCATGCTGAGGGTGCCGGTGGCCGACGCCACGAGCGGCTACCGGGCCTACCGCGCCCAGGTCCTGGGGGCCCTCCTCCACGACCCGATCCGCTCGGACGGCTACGCCTTCCAGATCGAGCTCGCCTACCGCGCGTGGCGGACCGGGTTCGACATCGCCGAGGTCCCCATCACATTCCGCGAGCGCGAGCACGGCCGCTCCAAGCTGTCCCGCCGCATCGTGGCCGAAGCGCTACTGAACGTGACGGCGTGGGGCATCCGGGACCGCCTGCGCCGTACCGGCAAGCGATCCAGGGCCTGAGTCTGAAGGCCCCTCTCGCCTCTCGGCGCCCACACCTCTGATCGCCCATAAGCGACGTTATGACACCTTCACCCAGCCCAGCCCCCCCCTCTCGCGAACGCTTGTCAGCTCTGATGCCCCGAACGTCGCCAGCGCCCGCGGTGGACGACTTCCTCGAACGGCTTCCGCGGCCTGGTGTGGGCCGAGGACCGGACCGGGTCCTTCTCGGCGGGGTGGCCGATGGCGATGGCTCCGATGGGATCCCACCCATCGGGGACCCCGAATGTCAGCTTCACCCGCCGGGTGGTTGGTGGATGGAGGCCGAAGAAGAGCGCTCCCAGGCCCTCGTTCACCGCGGAGAGGAGCATCAGCATCGACGCGAAGGCCGCGTCCACGTACCAGTACGGGACGGGCCACCGCGATTCGTCCCGGTCCTCCCACCTCTTGTCTTCCTCGGCATAGCGGTCCAGGTAGACGTCCTTGCTGGCGAACGGGATGACGATGACGGGGGCGGCCCGAACGCCTTCCAGCACGGGTTCGTCCACGGTCGCAGCCTCCCAGAACCGCCCTGTCTCGTCGGGACCTTCGAGGAGCAGGAACTCGAAGCCCTGCGAATAGCCGGCGGACGGCGCCCGCTGGCCGTGCCGAAGGATCCGCTCCAGGATCAACGGGTCGACCGGGCTGCTCTGGAACGTCCGGACCATCTTGCGGCGCCGGACGACGTCGCCGAACTCCACGGCCGCTACCAGTGGAGCTTGGGTTGACGAGCGGCCTTGGCCTCGTCGAGGCGGCGCACGGGTGTGGTCACCGGCGCGTCGTGAAGAAGATCTGGGTTTTCCTGGGCTTCCTTCGCCGCCTGGAGCATCGCTTGGGCGAAGGCGTCGAGGGTCTCCTTCGATTCCGTCTCGGTGGGCTCGACCATCATGGCCTCCTCCACGATCAGCGGGAAGTACACCGTGGAGGGATGGAACCCCAGGTCGATCAGCCGCTTGGCGATGTCCATGGCGCGCACTCCGTACTTGCGGAACGGCCTGGCCGTGGCCACGAACTCGTGCATGGGCCGGCCGGGGAAGGCCAGTGGGTAGGCCTCCTTCACCAGGCGGCCAAGATAGTTCGCGTTGAGCACGGCCCGCTCCCCCACCTCGCGCAGGCCATCCCGTCCGTGACCGAACACGTACGCGAAGGCCCGGACCAACACGCCGAAGTTCCCGTGGAACCCATGGACCCTCCCGATGGAGTCGGGACGATCGTGGTCCCAGAAGTACCTGCCGCTCTCTTCGTCGAACCCGACGACGGGAGCTGGGAGGAACGGCTCGAGGCGGGCGCTCACGGCCACGGGACCGGCCCCCGGGCCTCCGCCACCGTGAGGGGTGGCGAACGTCTTGTGGGTGTTCATGTGCACGATGTCGAACCCCATGTCGCCGGGACGAGACCGCCCCATGATGGCGTTGAGGTTCGCGCCGTCGTAATAGAGGAGCGCCCCTACCCTGTGCATGGCGGCGGCGATGCCCTCGATCTCCTCCTCGAACAGGCCCAGGGTATTGGGATTGGTCAGCATCAGCCCCGCGACGTGCTCGTCGACCAGCCCCTCGAGCGCCCCGAGGTCGACCAGCCCGCGTCGGTCGGATGGGACCTGCACGGCTCGGTAGCCGGAGAGGGTGACGCTGGCCGGGTTCGTGCCGTGGGCGGAGTCGGGGATGACGATCTTCGTCCGCGGGTTCCCGTTCTTCGTGTGAAAGGCCCGCATGATCATGAGTCCCGTCAGCTCGCCGGACGCCCCCGCGGGTGGCTGGAAGGTGGCCCGAGCCATCCCCGTGATCTCGCACAGGGCTCGCTCCAGCCGCCACAGGAGCTCGAGCGCTCCCTGCAGGGTGTCCTCGGGCTGGTGCGGGTGCAGGCGCTGGAACCCGGGCAAGGCCGCCACGGTTTCGGCCACCTTCGGGTTGTACTTCATCGAGCAGGACCCAAGAGGATAGAACCCCGTGTCGACCCCGTAGTTAATCTGGGACAAGCGGGTGAAGTGCCGCACGATGTCCGTCTCCGACACCTCCGGAAGATCTGGCCTTTGCCGGCGTCGGTGGGCGTCGGAAGCGTCCGCGCCGGGGACATCGAGCTCGGGCAACGACCAGGCCCTCCTCCCCGGCCTGGACCGTTCCTTGAGCGTGCGCAGAGCGATGGCCGGACCGTCACGCCGTACCGGCGCGCCGGTCACGACAGAGCCTCCCCGAAGGCCTTGACCAGGCGGTCGATCTCCTCACGGGTCCGGCGCTCGGTGACCGAGACCAGGAGCCCTTCCTCCCCCACCGCGGGGCCCACCAGGAACCCCGCCTCGAGCAACTTCCGTTGCACCTCCCGAGCCGGAGCGTCTGTACGCACGGCGAACTCCTTGAAGAACTCGGCACCCGGCCACATGAGCTCGGCGGCGGTAAGGTCGGAGATCCGTTCGGCGGCGTAGCGGGCTTTGGCCACGCATTGCCGGCCCAGCTCGGCGAGCCCGTCCGGCCCGAGCCAGGCCAGGTAGACGGTGGCGGCCACCGCCATCAGCGTCTGGTTCGTGCAGATGTTCGAGGTCGCCCTCTCCCGGCGGATGTGCTGCTCGCGGGCCTGGAGGGTGAGGACGAAGCCGCGCCGCCCGTCCATGTCGACGGTCTCCCCGACGATCCGGCCGGGCATCCGGCGAAGGTCGGCGGATCGGGCCGCGATGACGCCAAGGTACGGCCCGCCGTAGCTCAGGTGGTTCCCCAGCCCCTGCCCTTCGCCGACAGCGACGTCGGCCCCGAGCTGTCCGGGAGGGGCGAGGACGCCCAGTGACAACGGATCGAACACGTGTACGGCCCGGGCCCCCGTGGCTCGCGCCGCCTCGAATACCGCGGCCGCCGGCTCCAGGTTGCCGAAGAAGTTCGGGTGCTGCACGACGACCGCGGCCACATCGTCCCCCACGTCGGGAACAGCCGTCACTCCGTCTCGTGCGGGGATCGTCTCCACGGTGAAGTGCTCGCCGGCTCCGTACGTTCGCAGCGTCTCCAGATACCGCCGGTCCACCGCTTCCGACAGCAGCACCCGGGTTCTCCCCGTTGCCCCGGTCGACATGTGGACCGCTTCCACCAGCGCGGTGGGTCCGTCGTACAGAGAGGCGTTGGACACCTCGAGCTCGGTCAGCGCGCAGATCATCGACTGGTACTCGAACAGCGACTGCAGCACGCCTTGCGACAGCTCCGGCTGGTAGGGCGTGTAGGACGTGTACAGCTCCGAGCGCCCAGCCAGCGCCCACACGACCGACGGCACGTAGTGGTCGTAGGCCCCGCCGCCCGCGAAGCACACCAGGTCGTCGGCGTGGCGGTTCCTTCCCGCCAGGCGTCGCATCTCGGACACGAGCTCCATCTCCGAAAGGCCTTCGGGAACGGAGAGCTCGCGCTTCAGGCGAAGTTTCGGCGGGATGTGGGAGAACAGCTCGTCAATGGAGGAGAGGCCGCAGGCCGCGAGCATGGCCCGTACGTCGTCGTCGGTGTGGGGGACGAACCGCACGCGGCCAGTCTACATTCGGCGGCGCGCCGCTCCCCTACCCTGCCGCGCGGTGGTCGTCCAGGCCGTACTTGGTAACGAGTGAGAGGTAGTCCCTCTGGTAGAAGATCTTGCACCGGACCTCCGGGTAGAGCTCCCGGAGACGGCGGACCTTCCGGTTCTTCTTCGTCACGAGCTTCTGGTTCAGTGTCGTGATCTCGATGTACAGGTCGTAGGCCGGCAGGTAGAAGTCCGGGGTGAACCGCTGGATGACGTTGCCGTCCCCGTCCCACTCCAGGTCGAACGAGGTCGGTTCGTACTGCCACTCGATCTGATAGAAGTCGAGCAGCCGGGCGAACTGGCGCTCGCTGGCGTGGGCGAATGGGACGGTGTCGCTGGGGAGGGGTTCAGGACGGGTGGGCCGCTTCGGGCTCAAGCCCCTCCTGCCCTGGCCAAAGCCGTCGCCCGCCCTTCGCGCTTTCGCACCGAGGTCGTCAGCTCGTCCCACACCTTGTCGAGCGCGATGGCGAACACGCCCTGGCCGCGCTTCACCAGGTCGATGATCTCGTCTTCGGACTGGCATGCGTAGATACGGTTGCCGTCCGAGGCGAGGGTTATGGTCGACGGCTGCGCCCCCATGTGGTCCCGCATGTACACGACGGCACGACGGACCTTCTGGAGGGACACACCGGTGTCCAGGAGCTTCTTGATCACCCGAAGCTGAACGAGGTCACGGAAGGAGTACAGGCGCTGGGTTCCCGAGCCGCCTGCCTCCCGGACGCTGGGCGTGACCAGGCCGGTTCGGGCCCAATAGTCGAGCTGTCGGTAGGAGATCCCAACCAGTTTGCAGACGTCTGGGACGCGATATCCGTCCGACTCGGCCATGACAGCTCCGTAATTACGGGGACGTAAGAAGGCTACCATGGCAGCGCGGCGTGTCAACGACGAACGCCCGACCAGGCCCATCCGTCGCCGGCCGTGCGGCCCCCACGGTCGGCGGTCGCCATCGGAGCATCGTCGAGGACGATCGTCCACACGCAGATGGCGAGGGCCGCGAACAGCAGGGCGATGCCGAACCAACGGACCGCCGCGGCGATCAGCTCTGCCCTGTCCAGGGCGTTGAAATGGTCGGGACCGAGGATCGCAGCCCAGTCGTGCTCTCCTCCGATCAACTGGAGGCGCTGGGAGGGCGCGTCGGCGACGTACGCGGCCACGTCCTTGGCGGAGGTGGCCGCCCAGGCCAGGCAGAGCGCTCCACCCAGCCGGTCTTTTCGACGCAGGAGGAAGTACGCGGCCAGGCCGACCGGCACGGCGATCTGAGCGAACGACCCCGCAGCGATCATGATGACCTCCGGGAGGGGGCGCGTCACCAGATGGCCGAGCTCGTGGAAGCCCAGATCGACCAGGGAGAGAAGCGGCACCTGGGCCTTCCGCACGAATGCGATCCAGGCGAACAGGAAGCACACGGCGACGGCGCTCAGGTACTTCCACCGTCTCCAGGAGGTTCCGCCCATGCCGATGAGATCGGCAGGACTCGTCGAGCACGTGAGAGCTCGCTAGGCGAAGTCTTCCGGACTCACGTGGTCCAGGAACTCTCTGAATTTCTCGACCTCTTGTTCCTCGTCGTCGCGGATCACGATGGAGGCCTCGGTGAGGACCTCCTCGTTGGCGAAGATGGGGACGTTCACCCGCACAGCCAGCGCGATCGCGTCACTCGGCCGGGAAGAGATCTCGTAGCGGGTCCCGTTCTGGGACATCTCGATGGTCGCATAGAACGTTCCCTCCTTGAGCTCGGTGATGACGATTCGCTCGATCCGCACGCCGAGCTCTTCGAGGACGTTCTTCATGAGGTCGTGGGTCATGGGGCGGGCTGTGACGATCCCCTGGAGGGCAAAGGCGATGGCGGTCGCCTCCATAGCCCCGATCCAAATCGGCAGGTATCGTTCCCCACCTCGCTCCTGCAGCAGCACGATTGGCTGGTTGGTAGGGAGTTCCACCCGGACGCCGACGAGGTTCATCTCGATCATGGGTCTTCCAACCGACTGTACCCACAGACCCTCAGAGCGGCAACTGCGCTTTCGAAAAAGCGTCAGGAGGGTGTGCGTCCGCCCGTCTTCTCCACCTCCGCGTCCCTGGCAGCCAGGAGCGGCGCCAGCAGGTCGGGGTCGTCGGTCAGCGCGGTCTGATCGTCCACGGCCACGATCAGGGGGAGGTTCCGGTACCGTTCGCCATGGTCGAGACCGTATCCGACGACGAACCGGTCCGGACATTCGAACCCCCGGTATTTGATCTCCACCGGCAGGATGCGGCGGACCGTCTTGTCCAGGAGCGCACACACCTCCAGAGAGGCGGGCTGCCTGGCCCGAAGGGTGGCCAGCAGGTAGGAGATCGTCAGCCCCGTGTCGATGATGTCCTCCACCACGATGACGTCCTCTCGGCCGATGTCCTGGTCCAGATCCTTCAGGATCCGGACCACGCCACCAGAAGCCTCGGAGTCGGACCCGTAGGACGAGATCGACATGAAATCGACCCGAACCGGCAGGTCGATCGCCCGGAACAGATCGGCCAGGAAGACCACCGCCCCTTTCAGCATGGTCACCAGTACTGGGGAACGGCCCGCGTAGTCGTGGGCGATGGCTCGGCCTAGGTCGGCGACCCGGCTTTGGATCTGCTCCTCGGAGAACAGAACGGCGGGGGCTGGCACCTGCTGGATTATAGGAACGGTCCCAAGACCGCTTGGATCAGGACGCTGAGAGCGCGCAGGCCGCGCTCCAGCGGAGTGGCCGGCCCAGGCGGCTCGGGAGGCGGGGGCGGCGACCCCGTTACGGTGGCCGGGGCGATCGCCGGGACCACGCCGGCCCTACGGCCGGCCACCTCCACCACCACCCGACCCACTCGGTCCCCCGCCGTGATGGGGAGCCGGAGCGCGCGATCCGGGGAAAAGGAGATGGTGATCTTCCCCGCCTGGTCGCTTCGCACCAGGCGGAGCAGGGTCGCGCCCGCCACCGCGGCAACCTCCATGCCCTCCACCAACAGCGGGCTCAGCGGGTCACCGACGTGGATCAGCGCGCGCTCGTCGAACGCCGCGAACCCGTAGTTCAGGAGGGCCGCTCCGTCATTGAACACACCGCCGTCCTCAGGTCCGGACGCCCCGAGGACCACGGCCACCAGACGCGTCCCTCGCCGGTCGGCCGCCGCGATCAGGCAGTGTCCGGCCGGCGTGGTGAACCCCGTCTTGACGCCGATGGCCCCGGGGTACAGCCACAGCAGGACGTTCCGGTTCTGGATGTGTCGGGGGGGCCCGAAAGGCGCCGGGACGTCGTGAAACCTCGTCCGGACGATCTGCCCGAACAGCGAGCTCTCGTAGGCGGCGCGCGCGATGGCTGCCATGTCCCGGACGGAAGAGACTCCCCCGTTGTCCAGGCCGGACGGACCGGTGAATCGGCTGTGGGACAGCTTCATCCGCACGGCTTGCCGGTTCATCATCGCGACGAAGCCCGGAACGGTTCCGCCCACGTGTTCGGCCAGCGCCACCGCGGCGTCGTTCGACGATTGGAGGAGCAGCGCGAACAACAGCTCGCGCACGGTGATGCGCTCTCCCACCCGCAGACCCAGCACCGAACCCGGCTGAGAGGTCGCCGTCCCGTCCACCACCACCGTGTCGCCGGGCTTCGTCCTCGACAGCACGACCAGAGCCGTCATGACCTTCGTCAGGCTGGCGATGGGACGGCGCTCGTCGGGCGCTTTGGCGAAGAGCACCTGGCCGGTGCCGAGGTCTTCGAGGATGGCCGAAGGCGAGCCGATCGGCGGCGGGGTAAGCGACGGGCGGGGTGTGGTGAGGGCCGTCGGGAACGGCGAAGGCGAGCCGTTCGGAGGGACCGGCGTGGGCGGAGGAGTCGACGTGGCCCAAGCTGGAACTGGTCGAGGTCCGAGCTGCAGGATGACGGCTAGCGACAGCGCCGTGGCAACGACCAAAGCCCCGGACCGGACGCTAGGACGGCGCATCCTCGGCTTCGGCTAGGAGCTCTGGAGGTACTGACGCAGGTTGGAGCGGAGCAGTGCCTGCTTGAGCTTTCGTGAGAGCGCGGCCAGCTCGCTCAGGTTGTCGGCGGCCACCCTGCGCGCATCTGGGTTCTTCTGCCTGAGCATCGGCAGGACGATCGATTCGAAGAATGTGGCCTCACGGTCCGCGAAGTGCCGGTACATCGTGAGGTGTCGCGCCTCGATGCCGTATTTGAAGAAGTCCTTCGCGATCGACAGGACGATGAAGTCGTCGCCGTCGAAGTACTTGTCTCCGTTCAACCCGTGGGCCCGCAGCAACCCGAAGGATTCGAGCTCACGGATGCGATTCTTGTCCACTCCGGTGGCCACGGCCAGTTCCTCTTCCGACATGTGCAGCCCGGTGGGCGGGGTGGCGATCTCCTCCTCCACCGGCGCCAAGGCCGGCCTTGCTGCGCCATCCCCTTCCTTGTTCTCCAGGCGGTCCTTGATGACTTTGAGCGGGAGGTACTCGTCCCGCTGCATCCTCAAGATCGTTCGCAGCCGCTCGATGTCTTTGTCGTAGAACTTCCGGTATCCGGAAGGCGTGCGCTCGGGGTCGATGAGCCCCTCGCCTTCCAGGAAGCGGATCTTGGAGATCGTGACGTCCCGGAACTCCGTCTTGAGCATCACCAGAACTTCGCCGATCGACATGTAGCTGCGCGTCGCCACCGCTTACTCCCCCGTATAGAAGGTCAGCTTGAACTTCCCGATCTGCAGCTCGTCCCCGCTGGCGAGCTGCGCCTGCTCCACCCGCTGACGGTTCACGTAGGTACCGTTGAGGCTGCCGACATCGCGGATGAAGAACTTCCCGTCGTCTCTCCGAAACTCCACGTGGCGGCGCGAGACCGTCACGTCATCCAGGAAGATGTCGCTCTCCGGATGGCGGCCCGCAGTCGTCACGTCCTTGTCGACCAGGAACTTCGATCCCGCGTTCGGCCCCCGCTGGACCACGAGCAAGGCCTGTCCGGCCTCCAGGTCGGCGTGCGGCGCGCCCGCTTCCGCTCCGACATCCTCCTCGACGTCGATGGGCGTGAAGCTCACGGTCGTGTCTTCCTGGAGTGGATTCCCGCAGTTGGCGCAGAAATGAGCGTCCTCCGGGTTTGTATGTCCACACTGGCTACAGCGCACTCTCGTCCTCCCCTCAACCTCTCCCTGCGAAAGAGGTCGATGCTTCGAGAGACACGAAATCTATCGCAAGCTTCAACGTCCGGTCAAGGGTCACGCACCCGCAGGTGGAGCATTCGGGCACTGTCCAGCGCAGGATGCACGAAGGCTCCACGAGAGGACGGCCGAACCAAGCAGTGAACCGGAGAGATGGTGGTCCCTTCAGTGCGTCACCCGGCGCGTTCAGGGATCTCTAGGAGGAAGCGCCGGATTCCCGTTCGGTGAAACCGCGATAGGCATCGGCGTCCAGCAGGCCATCGAGAGCCGCAGGATCCGAGGGTGCCACGACGATCATCCATCCCTCGCCGTACGGTTCCTGATTGACGAGTGCGGGCGAGTCACCGAGAGCGGCGTTCACTTCCACCACGGTCCCGCTCACCGGTGAGTAGACATCGGACACCGACTTGGTGGACTCCACCTCGCCGAACGGCTCCCCCGCCGTGACCTGGGTCCCGACCTGCGGGGTGTCCACGTAGACCACGTCTCCCAGCGCGTCCTGAGCGTAGTCGGTGATCCCGATGCGGACGCGGTCGCCCTCCTGGCGGGCCCACTCGTGCTGCTCGGTGTATTTCACGTCCTTGGGAAACTCCATCTCCCCTCCTCACTCGTCGATGGTCGATTGGTGGGTCCGCCGGGGCTTCATCCGGTCCGGCCGAAGGGGTCGGGCGCTCCGGCGATCTGTTGGAGCGTCCGCTCCCGGATCTCGTGGGGTGAAGGCGGCCTTCGACGCCTCTTGCCCTTCGAGATCCACGTCTCCAGGAGCTCCCTGACCCGGTGCCCGCATCTGGGGCAGTGTCCGAGCCGCGCCGACCACGGCGCGATCCCTCGGTCGCCGCACTCCGGGCACTCCCACAAGTGTTTGCGGCCGGACAGCTTCCCCCGTTTGGCTCGGGGCCGGCCGTCGACCTCCACGACGTCGAGGGCGAAGTCCACGACGGGCCCGTTGCTGATCGAGGTCCCGACCCCGTACGCGTCCACGTATCGATTGAGCTCGAGGATGCTGCGCTCGTTGATGCCGCCCGAGGCGAAGATCCTGACGTGTTGGAAGCCGCGTTCGTCGAGCTCCCACCGCACCTCTCGAAGGATGGCCCCGAAGTCTCCCCGCCGGTTGGCCGGAGTGTCGAGCCGCACGGCGGCCAACCGCTTGCCCAACGCCATCGCCGCGGCTACGGCCCCGAACTTCTCGTCCTGGAACGTGTCTACGAGGGCGACCCTGGGGAGGCGGGGGTCCACCACGCGGTCGAACGCCTTCCACGCCCGTTCCTCCCCGAGGATCAGGATGAGCCCGTGGGCCATGGTGCCGACGGGGGCGACGCCGATGAGTTCGGCGGCCTTCACCCCGGCCACGCCGTCACACCCGCCCACGAAAGCGGCTCGTTCGATCATCGGGGCGATGGCGGGGTGCATCCGGCGGGCTCCGAAGGAGTACAGGGGCCTGGCCCCGGCCGCGAGCCGGCAGCGGGCCGCGGCCGTGGCGATCCCGGTGGCCTGGCAGAGGAGGCCGAGGAGGGCCGTCTCAAGGATGCCGAAGTCCAGGTAAGGGGCGACCAGGGTCATCACGGGCTCCTCGGCATAGAAGACCGTGCCCTCGTTGACCGCTTGGATCTCGATGCCCCGGCCGCTCTCCGTCCCGCGACCCTCGAGGAGCCACAGCGCCTCTTCGAGACCGGCGAACACGGCCCATCCCCAGTCGGCCGGTAGTGAGCTGGCTCGGATCTCGGCAACGACGAGCGGGTTCTCGTCCTCCGCCCGCAGGACGTCCTGCCCACGCAGGAAATAGACGTCGGTGACCTGGCCCGAGCGGATATCGTCGGGCGACGCCACGTGCGGACCCGTCACGCCTTCAGCTCCTCGACCAGGGAGGCGAACTCGGCGGCCAGCGCGGATGCCGCATCGGGGTCCCCGGACTCCGCCCACACCCGGACCAGTGGCTCTTGCGGGTGCGGCACCACCAGCGCCCAGTCCTCGCCCCGGAATGTCTTGACCCCATCGATCGTCACCACCCCGCGCTCACCAAGGTGTTCGATGAGACGGCGCATCACCGTCCCCTTGCTCTCCCAAGGGGTGAGCACTTCCTGCTCGGCGATGTGCGCGGCCGGGATCTGTTCGAGGACGGCTCGCAGGGAGGTCTCGGCCCGGACCAGCAACTCGAGCAGCTTGACCAGCGCCATCAGGGCGTCGTGAGCCGCGAGGAACTGCGGGAACACATAGCCACCGTCCTCATCGCCGGCAAAGGACACGCCGGACCGGTCGGCCTCCGCCGTCAATCCGGCGGAAGAGATCGGGGTCCAGATCACCTCTCCTCTCCGGCGCCGAACGATTTCCTCGGCCACTCGCGAGGTCGAGACGGGCAGGGCCACCCGAGGGTTCTTGCTCGTATGGGCCACGAGCCAAACGTAGGCCAGGAGAGCGGTTCGCCCATCCACGGCCTGGCCCGAGGCGTCGAGCAGCCGAAGCCGTTCCCCCGTGGAATCGACCAGGGCGCCGAGCTCCGACCCGCTGCCCCGCACCAGGCGCTCGAGCTCGCCCAGGTGACGTTCGGTGTCCTCCTCCGATTGGACCAGGCGGGCTTCGTCCAGGACCGCGTTCACGGTCAGCACCTCGGCGCCGATGCGCCCCAGGACATGGGGCACGGTCAAGGAGGCGCTCCCGCATCCGCAGTCCACCACGAGCTTCCACCGGCGCTCCCGCAGCCCCTCCACGTCGACCTGGTCCAGCAGGCCCCTCGCGTAGAAGTCGCGGCCGCGGGCCGGAAGGTTCAGCTCGCCGAGATCGTGGGAGAAGGCCCGCCGCAGGTCGTCGCGGTAGTAGGCCCGCTCGAGCTGCCGCTGGGTCGCCGGGCCGATGTCGATGCCTCGCTCGTCGAAGAACTGGATCTCCACCGAAGAAGGATCGAACGGCGCCGTCCGAACCGAGAAGCCCCCACCGGCCCGCGCCGAGCGGACGTGGAACCTGGCCACGGGCGCGGGCACCAGCTCGAGGTCGTGGCAGTCGATGCCGCCCGCGTTGATCCCGGCGACCATGGCCCTCTTGAGGATGCGCGCCGACCGCGTGGCGTCGCGGCAGCCCGCCACGGTGGTTCCCCGGGCCTGGAGGGTGGCGTAGGCCAGCGCCAGACGCAGGGCCAACTCCGGGGTGATGTCGAGATTGAACAGGCCGGCCACGCCTCGCTCCCCGAACAGGCCCCGAGCCCCCCCGGACTGCCACACGATGGACTTGGACACGATGGCGCCGGGCTCGACCGACTTGAAGGGGTAAACCTTGACCTGAGGTTGTAGGACGGCGCCCTCCCCGATGTGGCACTCATCGGCCACCACCACGCCCTCCTCCAACCGAGCTCCGGACTTGACGTCGGTGTTCTTGCCCACGACGCACCCCAGCAGGCTGGCCGAGGGGCCCACGTACACGTAGTCGTGGAGCACCGAGCGGTGCAAGAACGCCCCGGACTTGATCGACACGCCCCGCCCGACGACCGTATGCTCGCGGAGGGAGGCCCCGCCCTCGATCCGGCTATAGGCGCCGATGAAGGCGGGCCCCTGGACGTTGGCATCCGGATCCACCTCGGCTCCTTCGCCCAGCCAGATCCCATGGCGGAGCTCGAAACCGGCCAGCTCGGCGTCCACCTTCCGGTCCAGGACGTCGCGGTGGGCCGCGAGATAGGCCCCGAGGTTGCCGACGTCCGTCCAGTAGCGATCCGTGACGTAGCCGTAGATGGGGCAACCCTTCTCCAGGAGCAACGGGAAGAGGTCCTTGGAGAAGTCGAACTCCTCGCCGTCCGGGATCGAGTCGATCACGTCTCGGTCCAGCACGTAGATGCCCGTGTTGATGGTGTCGCTGAACACGTCTCCCCACCCCGGCTTCTCGAGGAAGCGTTCCACCCGTCCCGACTCGTCGGTGATGACGATGCCAAACTCCAGTGGGTTGGGTACGCGGGCCACGGTTACCGTGACGGCCGCTCCGGTCGATTCGTGGAACTTGACCAGCTCGGTGAGGTCCACGTCGGTCAGGGTGTCCCCCGAGAGCACCAGCGTCCGGTCGTCCAGGAGCGGGGCAGCGTTCCTGACGCTCCCGGCCGTCCCCAACGGCTCCTCCTCGGTGGCGTAGGAGAGCGAGACGCCGAGGTCCGAGCCGTCCCCGAAGTAGTTGCGCACCACGCTGGCCAGGAATTGCACGGTGGCGATGACCTCGGTGAACCCGTGGTTCCGGGCGAGCCGAATGATGTGCTCCATCATGGGACGCCCCACGATGGGGAGCATGGGCTTGGGCTGATTGCTGGTGAGGGGGCGGAGCCTGGTTCCCTGGCCACCAGCCATGACCACCGCCCTCATGCCGGAATCATATCCGCCGGTCCCGGCGAGCCATCCGGACGGCTCGGGCCACGTCCGCGGCGTAGATGGCGGTCGCCACGTAGTAGAGGACGATCCCGATCCCGAACAGCGCCCACCCGGTCGGAAGCGCGATCCGGTGGAGGGACAAGCCGAAGTTACCCCACGCCACCAGCGGGATCCCGCACATGAGCCCGAAGGTGGCCGCCTTGCCGATCCACCGGACCTCCAGGCGGACCTTCAGCCCGACGAGCATCGCAAGGCCTGCGAGCAGGATCAGACCGTCCCGAACGATCACGAGGAGCGCGGCCCACAGCGGGAAGGCGCTCCGGGCCACCATGGCCACCAGCGCCGCGATCAGGGCCAGCCGGTCCGCCACCGGATCCAGGACCTTGCCCACGCTGGAGACTTGGCCGGTGTGCCGTGCGATGTAGCCGTCGACCCAGTCGGTCGCCACCACGGCCCCGAGCAGCACCAGCCCCGCCGCCTCCGTCCCGCGATGGAGGATCAGTGCCACGAACACGGGAATCAGCAGGATGCGGAAGAGGGAGAGCAGGTTGGGGACCGTAGCGATCCGGTCGAGCCTTGCCGGCGCGACACCTCCGTCCTCTACCCCACCCATAGGGAACCTCGATCCGAGGTCGAGCGTTAGGCCTGGCGAGATTCAGCCTCTATGGTCGGGCCGGGCGGATTTGAACCGCCGACCTCTTGACCCCCAGTCAAGCGCGCTAACCAAACTGCGCCACGGCCCGATGCTCCGACGATTCTACCGGCCCGGGGGCCGCCGGCGCTGCGCTCCCCTCCCCCGCCCTCTTCTCCGCGCTCGGAAGATCAGCCGCACGGGGGTGCCGTGGAGGTCGAAGGCGCGTCGAAGGACGCCCTCGATGTACCGGCGGTAGGAAGCACCGGGATCCCCGGAACCGAAGAGCACGAAGGTGGGAGGCCCCACCCCCACCTGGGTACCGTAGCGGATGAGGCCTGCCCGGCCCGGAGGGGGATGCGCGGCGGTCGCATCCTGGAGGACTCGGTTCACCTCGGCGGTCGGGACGCGCCGCGTCCAGGCCCCGTGCACGGCGAGGAGAGCCGGCACCAGCCGCCCCACTCCCGAACCCGAGAGTGCCGAGGTCTTCACCACCGGGGTGCGGGGGAAGATCTCGAGCTGGCGGCCGAGGTCCTCGAACCGCTGGGCCCTCTCCCCGCTCGGAACGAGGTCCCACTTGTTCAGGACCGCCACGAGCCCCCTGCCGGCCTCGGTCACCCTCGCCGCGACGCGCTTGTCCTCCCCCGTCAAGCCTTCGCTCGCGTCGACGACGAGCAGGGCCACGTGGGCCGCATCGATCGCCTTGAGGGACCGGACCAGCCCGTAGTACTCCACCCCTTCGGTCTTGCCCGGCCGGCGAAAGCCGGCCGTGTCCACGAAGCGAACCCTTCGCCCGTCCACCTCGACGACCGAGTCAACAGCATCGCGGGTGGTGCCGGGGTCGGCGTGCACCACGACGCGCTCCTCCCGGACGAGGCGATTGAACAGGGAGGACTTCCCCACGTTGGGCCTGCCTACGATGGCGAACCGGGCTTCGTCCTCGGGCGGTGCCTCGCGTCGTTCCGGGATGAGGTCGACGACCCGATCGAGCAGCTCTCCGGTCCCCCGGCCGTGCAGCGCGGAGACGGACAGCGGTTCGCCGAGCCCCAGCCCATGGAATTCGGCCGCCAGCGGTTCGTGGGCCTCGGTGTCGACCTTGTTGGCCACCACCACCACCGGTCGAGAGGACCGGCGCAGGCGACGGCCCAGCTCTTCGTCCTCCGCCGTCATACCCACCGTCGCGTCGACCACCAGGAGGATCAGGTCGGCTTCCTCTGCCGCCTGCAGGGCGTGCTTGACCACCGCCGCCTCCAGGCCTCGCGGGCGGCTCATCAACCCGCCCGTGTCGACCACGACGAACCTCCTGCCTCGCCACTCCACGGGGAGCTTCAGGCGGTCCCTTGTCACCCCTGCGCTCTGGTGGGCGATGGCTTCCCTCCGGCCGATCAGCCGGTTGACCAGGGTCGATTTGCCCACGTTCTGACGGCCGATGACGGCGACCGCGGGCGGCGTCCCGCTCACCGACCGGCCTTCATCTCGCGCGTCGTTTCCACCAGCTCCAGAGCCCGGGCCAAGACCTGCCGGGGGTTGAGCCGCGTCGTGTCCAGGACGGTGGCGTCCGGAGCGGGCTCCAGTGGGTTCGTCCGGCCGTCCAGGGCATCCCTGTGGGCCACCGCCTCGGCAGCGGCGCGGGCACCTCCCCGCTCCCGCTCCCGCCGCCGGGCTCGTTCCAGGGGAAGGGCGGAGAGGAAGATCTTCACGTCGGCGTCCGGGAAGACCACCGACCCGATATCCCGGCCTTCCATCACGCAACCGTCGGCGCCGAGCTTGCGCTGCTCGGCCCGCATCACGGCCCGAACCTCGGGGTGCCTGGAGGTCCTGGAGACCACGGCCTCGACTTCCCGGGAGGTGAGGCTCGAGCCCGGCCGTTTCTCGTCGATGGCCAACTCCACCACGGTCCCCCCGGGGCGCATGGAGAAACGGAAGCCGCGGGCGACCTCCGCCAGTCCCGGGCCGTCTTCCAGCCCGATCCCCGCCTGCAGGGCGCGGGCGGCCACCGCCCGGTACATGAGACCGGTGTTGACGTACGGAAGGTGAAGGCGACGAGCCAGGGCTCGAGCCAGCGTGCTCTTGCCGGCGCCGGCCGGCCCATCGATGGCCACGATGAACCCGCGCTTCGGGATCCGGGCCGCGATGTCGCTCATGTCCGCGGAAGCATGACATGGGGCACAACGCATCCCTCCGGCCGTTCGCGGTAACGAATCCACGTTGAGGGTTTCACGTGGAATTTTGGCGTTCTGGACATTGACCGACCCTCGACCTCTACTGAAGGTCGGCGTCGTGTGCTACTTCATCCGCCCTCTGGCTCGAGCGTGGGCTGGCCTTATCCAGACCCACCGCTCGATACAGACCGGCGGTCTCGGTCGAGGTCAGGGGGCGAACCTCCCCCGGTCGCAGATTGCCCAGCCTCACCGGCCCCACGCGGGTCCGCGCCAGGCGACGGACCGGGAATCCCACCGCTTCGAGCATCCGCCGGACCTCACGTTTGCGCCCCTCCCCTATGACCAGGCGCAGCGAAGACCTGGCCTGCCGTCGCTGCACCCCTCCAGCCCGCAGGGCTCGCGCCGGCCCGTCGTCCAGCTCGACGCCGGTCTCCAGGCGACGGAGGGCCTCTCGCGAGATCGACCCCTCCACCTCCACGAGGTACTCCTTCTCCACCCCGAACCGGGGGTGCTGGAGCCGGTAGGCCAGATCGCCGTCGTTGGTCAGCAGGAGCAGCCCTTCGGAATCGCGGTCCAGCCGGCCCACCGGGAAGACGCGCGGGCCCGGGGGCAGGAGGGAGGCGATGGATCGCGCGGCGTGCGGGTCCCGGAGGGTCGTGGTCACACCCGGCGGTTTGTTGAGCTTGTACAGTCGGAGGTCCGGATGGGCCGGGACAGGAACACCGTCCACCGCCACGCGGTCCCCGGCCGGATCGGCCCGGCTCCCCAGGATCGCCGTTCGCCCGTTGACCGTCACCCGGCCAGCCCGGATCAAGTCCTCGACCGCCCGGCGGGACCCGTAGCCTGCCCGCGCCAGGATGCGCTGGAGTCGTTCCTCAGCCGGCTGCGCGGGACCCGGCATCGTCCAGGAGCGGCAGGATCGGAGGAAGGTCCGAGAGCGACCGAAGCCCGAGGCGCTCCAGGAACAGGGAGGCCGTGCCGTAGAGCACCGGACGGCCCGGGCCCTCGTCCCTGCCAACCTCCTCGACCAGGCCTCGCCCGGACAGAGCCCGGAGGACTCCTTCGGAGTCGACGCCCCGGATGCTGGAGACCTGGTGCCGCGTCACGGGCTGCTTGTAGGCCACGATGGCGAGGGTCTCCAGGGAGGCCTTGGTCAGCCTGGCGTGGCGAGAGGCAAGGATGAACTGCTCCACGTAGGACACGGCTTCCGGGTGGGTCATCAGCCGCCAGCCCCCGGCCACCTCCACCAGTGAGATGCCCGAACTGCGCTCCTCGTAGGCGGAAGCCAGCTCCCGGAGGATGACCTCGACGTCCCGCCGTCCGGCCTCCACGGCCTGGGCCAGGACCGTCAGGGACAGCGGCTCGTCGGCCAGGAACAGGGTCGCCTCCAACCCACGCCGAATCTCGGGCCCACGTTCGCTCATGCCTCGACTCCTTCGCGGCGCGGGGTCTCGACCTCCGTCGATCCCTGCCAGCGGACGTTGATGTCTCCGAATACCTTAGCTTGGATCAGCTCAACCTTTCCTTCACGGTGAAGCTCGAGAAGGGCGAGGAAGCGGACCACGACCTCGATCCGTTCCCGGCAACCCTCGATCAGCTCCCTGAACCTGGCCTCGGAGCGGCCGGCCAGCCGTTCTTGCACCGCCATCAGGGCCTCGGCCAGCGAGACCCGTATGGGAGTGACGTGAGAGAGGTCGATGTCCTTGGCCGGGGCGAGGACCTCAGCGGCCACGGCCCGAAGCAGCTCCGGGGTGACCTTCTCCATCACATCCGGATAGAGGTGGGCGAACTGGGAGGGGGGGCCGGCCGTCCTGGGCACCATGCGCGAGGCCGCGGCCAGCCGCTCCGAGACCCACCCGGCCACCTCCCGGAACGCTCCCAGCTCCAGGCTCCGGGCATAGATCAGGTCGGGCTGCGCCCCGCCCAGCAGCTCCTCCTCGACCGTGGCGGCAGGCCGAGGCAGCAGCCGCCCCACCTTCAGCTCCAGCAGGACTGTGCTGATGGCCACGAACCACGTCGCCTCCTCCAGGGGCCAGCCCTCGATCCGCTCCAATCCCTCCCGGAGGAACCGATCGGTGATCCGAGCCACAGGGATGTCGCACACGTCCATCCGCTGGTCGAGGATCATCTCGGCCAGCAAGCGGAAGGGGCCCGAGAACAGGGGCAGCTCGACGGCGAATTCGATGGAGGGGGTCATCCGCAGGCCCGAACGGACACCACCAGGGCCCGCCGGGCCCCGGTGCCGGCGGTTCGATGAGGAAGTCCGGTGGTGCAGATGCACCGATGCTATCGGCGTCGGGAAGGACCTTCAAACATCTGGAGGCCTGGGGGCCAGATCCCGCAGTTCCGGATGCTCAGCCGAAGATGCAGTGCTGGCCGGAGACCAGCTGGCAGACCCCGTTCCCGATGATCCGCACGAAGGAGAAGATGGGCCCGGAGATGATGAAGAAGATCAACAGCATGAACAGGGCTCCGTAGGGTTCGAGGTTGGTCATCACCTCGCGCGGCCTCGGCGGGAGCAGCGTGGCCACCACCCTGGAGGCGTCCAGCGGCGGGATCGGCATCAGGTTCATCACGGCGAGGATCACGTTGACGAGCACCAGGTCCGACAGGAACAGGCGCAGTGCACCGACCGCTCCAACACCCACCACCGCGCGGAACAACGCGCCGAAGACGAGGGCCAGCACGAGGTTCGCGGCCGGCCCGGCCAGGGAGGTCAGGATCACCTGGCGGTCCTGCTTCCTGAATCCGTACTGGTTGAGCGGCTGCGGCTTGGCGTAGGCGAACGCGAACGGCTTGCCGCCGAAGAAGACCACCAGGAGCAGGATCCCAGGGAGGATGAGCGTCCCGAAGACCTCGACGTGCCGCTTGGGATTCAGCGTGAGCCGTCCCGCCAGCTTGGGGGTGAGGTCGCCCAGGCGCAGGGCGACGAAGGCGTGGGCGTACTCATGGGCGATCAGCCCCACGAAGAGGCCGAAGGCCAGGAAGACGACGTGCTGGAGACTCTCGGTGCCCGTGCCTCTCCCCCCTTTCAGTCCCTCGCCGTCTCGTCCCCGTGCCACCCGTAGACCAGTGGCGGCGGCTCAACCTGCCAGTCCGTGACCTCGATCGCCGCCCCTACGCGTTGTTCCGCCACGGCGGCATCGTCGTCGTTGCGGGCATGCACGATCGCGATCGTATCGCCCCGTTCGAGGCGGTCCGCGATCTTGGGGAAGAACTCGATCCCGACGGCCGGATCGATGGGATCGCGCTTCTTCATCCTTCCTGCCCCCAGCGCCGCCGCGGCTCGGCCGAGCGCTTCGGCGTCGACCGCCGCCAGGTAGCCCGGGGCGCTCCGGACATCGCGTTTCACGGCCGCGCGGGGAAGGACGGCCCAGGGATCGTCGACCACCTTCGCGTTACCGCCCTGAGCTTCGATCATCCGGGCGAACACCTCTGCCGCGGAGCCAGAATCCAGCGCCTGCTCGGCCCGCGCCGCGGCACCACGGCGTTCCTCGCCTTCCAGTGCCCGCAGCGCTTCGGCGGCGAACGCCACCGACAGCTCGCGCAGCCTCCCCCGCTCCTCCCCCTTCAACAGCCGGACCGCTTCGGCCACGTCGAGGGTATTGCCGATGGCCGAGCCGAGTGGCTGGGACATGTCGGTCACCGCCGCGCGGACCCGGCGGCCCCACTTCGACGCCAACCGGACACACGCCGACGCGAGCTCGGCCGCCGCCTGGGGCGTCTTCATGAACGCCCCGCTCCCGGCCTTCACGTCGAGCAGGATGAGGTCCGTTCCCACGGCGAGCTTCTTCGACATCACGCTGGCCGCGATCAGGGGAATGCTGTCAACCGTGGCCGTTGCGTCGCGGAGCGCGTACAGCGCGCCGTCGGCCGGCACCAGGTCCTCGGACTGCCCGGCCACCGCACACCCGATCTCCCCTACCTGACGTTCCAGCCGGTCCGGCGAGAGATCGGTGCGCAGGCCCGGGATCGACTCGAGCTTGTCGAGCGTTCCTCCGGTGTGCCCGAGCCCCCTGCCCGAGAGCTTCGCCACGGCGAGTCCGAGGGAAGCCGCCAGCGGCGCGAACACGAGAGTGACGCCATCACTCACCCCGCCGGTGGAGTGCTTGTCGACCTTGGGGCGGCTCACTTGCGACAGCGGCAAAGTCGCCCCCGACTCGACCATGGCCCGGGTGAGCTCGGCGGTCTCGTCGTCCGACAGGCCGTTCAGGTACGCGGCCATCAGGAAGGCTGCGGCAAGGTAGTCGGGGATCTCTCCCCTCGCGTAGCCGAGGACGAACGCCCGCAATTCGTCGCCCTGCAGCTCGCGCCCGTCCCGCTTCGCCGCGACCACGTCGCGGGGCTCGATCACCAACCCATCTCCCGGGCGAAGCTCGCTCCGGCCAAGCCCTCGGTCGTCACCCCGAGAACGTCCACCACGGTCGCCCCGAGGTCGCTGAAGACCGGCCGTGTTCCCAGGTCGACAGCAGCGTCACCCTGGCGCGCCCCGGAGACGAGCACGGGCGTGTATTCGCGCGTGTGGTCGGTCGAGCTCCCATCGGTCGGGTCACAGCCGTGGTCGCCGGTGAGGAACAAGAGCCCCTCTCCCACCGCCTCGACGAGCTCCGGCAGCCGCCGATCGAACGCCTCCACGCACTTCGCGTAGCCGGGGGCGTCGTTCCGGTGGGCGTACTTCGAGTCGAAGTCGACCAGGTTGGTCATCACCAGGCACGGACTCGGCCGCGAGAGGTACTCGATGGAGAGGTCGACGCCGTGGTCGTTCGAGTCCGAGTAGCGGAACTCGGCCAGGCCCTGCCCGGCGAAGATATCGCCGATCTTCCCCACGCCGAACACGGGGATGCCCGCCTTCGTGACGAAGTCCAGGACCGTCGGTCCCGGCGGCGGCACCGAGAAGTCTCGTCGCTCGGGCCGCCGGAAGAACGAGCCCCGTTCGCCGTCGAACGGCCGGGCGATCACCCGGCCGACACGGTGGTCGCCGTCGAGGATCTCCCGGGCGATCCGGCACCACTCGTAGAGTTGCTCCAGCGGCACCACGCGGACGTGCGCGGCCACCTGGAACACCGAATCGGCGCTCGTGTACAGGATGGGCCGGC
>WNGB01000229.1_pt1 | contig 92660 bp, 89 predicted proteins | sample 5400681 | NCBI WGS metagenome assembly WNGB01 (sample SAMN13153367, study PRJNA577476) | soil metagenome | isolation source: 115 cm soil or saprolite under grassland replicate 2 | place: USA:California | collected 2016-06-15 | reverse complement strand
CACTGGTGATCAGCCTGCACGGCTCGGATATCTACCTGGCCGAGCGAGCCGCGCCGCTCGCGCTGGCCGCCGCCGCGACCTTCCGCGCCGCCGGGGCGATCACCGCCTGTAGCGGCGACCTGCGCGACCGTGCGCTGCGCCTGGGTGCGCGCGCGCCCGATGTGGCAGTGGTGCCGTATGGCGTGGATGCGCGCGCGTTCCAGCCCGATCCGGAAGCTGGCGCGCTGGTGCGGGCCGAGCTGGGCCTTGCATCCGACACGCCGCTGGTGATCAGCGTCAGCCGGCTGGTTTACAAAAAGGGCCTGACCTACTTGCTCGAAGCCTTCCCGCGCATCCTGGCCGAGCATCCCGGCGCCGTGCTGGTGATCGCCGGCTATGGCGACCTGCGCGAAGAGCTGAAGCGCCGCGCGGCCGAATTAGGCGTTACGGCCAGCGTGCGTTTCCCCGGCCAGCTGGAGCGCGAGCGCGCCGCGCGCTACGTGGCCGCCGCCGATGTGTACGTGGTGCCGTCGATTCGTGATCAGCGCGGCAATATCGATGGGCTGCCGAACGCGCTGCTGGAGGGCATGGGCGCCGGGCGGCCGATCGTGGCATCGCGCGTGGCCGGCATCCCCGATGTCATCGGCGATGGGCAGCATGGGCTGCTCACGCCCGAGCGCGACCCAGCGGCGCTGGCTGCGGCGATTGGCCGGCTGCTGCGCGACCGCGCGCTGGCCGAGCGGCTGGGCGCAGCCGCGCGCCGCCGCGTGCTGGAGGAGCTGACCTGGGACATCGCCGCCGAGCGCTTCGAGCAGGCCTACGAGCGGGCGATTCGGAACAAGTAGCCATCAGAGCAGCGCTTCTATCTTCAATACACCCCGATATCCTTGTGGTGGGTGATTATTTGGTTTCGCCCCGCCGGGGCGAAACCAAATAATCACCCACATTAACAGGAAGTACCTTATGCCAAACATCGCCGACCAGAGCTACCTACGCGAGCAATACAAAAACGCGTCGAACCTGAACGACCGCATCCAGCTGCACGTGCGCTTCAGCACCAATCGCCAAGATTTCCATGTGTGGGTCTTCGACCAGCTGGAGCTCGCGCCGGATAGCCGTGTGCTGGAGCTGGGCTGCGGGCCCGGCAGCCTGTGGCGGCCGAATCTGGCGCGTATCCCGGCCGGCTGGCAGATCATGCTGACCGATTTCTCGCCCGGTATGCTGGCGGATGCACGCGCGAACCTGGCCAGCGCGCACCCGTTTGCCTTCGGGCAGGCCGACGCGCAGGCGATCCCGTTCGCCGATGCAAGCTTCGACGCGGTGATCGCCAACCACATGCTCTACCACGTGCCAGATCGCACCAGGGCCTTCGCCGAGATCCGGCGCGTGCTGCGGCCGACTGGGCGCTGCTATGCCGCCACCAATGGCGAGGCGCACCTGCGCGAAATGCACGATCTGGTGCGCCAGTTCGACCCGACGATCGGCATGTGGCGGCAGCCTGGCGACCAGACTTTTACTATTGAACAGGCCCAATCCGAGCTGTCACATCACTTTTCACATGTGCTGCTGCACCGCTATGAAAGCGCGCTGGTGGTGACCGAGGCCGAGCCGCTGGTGGCGTTTGTCGCATCGATGGCTGACGCCAATCTGACCGGCGCGCGGCGGGCCGAGTTTACGCGGGTTGTGGAGCAGCGGATCGTCGCCGATGGCGCAATTCACATTACCAAGGATACTGGGCTGTTTGAGGCATACTGATTTGCCTGCGGCAGCATGGTACTTTCCTTTTTGTATGTCGTTTTTTCGCCCGCCGGGCGAAAAAACGACATACAAAAGATAAGAAATTCGTGATCAGCGGAAGCCCTATGAACAAAAGAAGATAATGAAATCAGAGGATATGTCATGTCAAACCGAAACGATCTTCTTCAAAAAATTGAAAACCGCAGCGCTCGAATCGGGATCATCGGCCTGGGCTATGTTGGGCTGCCGCTGGCGGCGCGCGCCGGCCGGGTAGGCTTCAGCGTGCTGGGCTTCGATGTCAGCGCCGATAAGATCGCCAGCCTGAATGCCGGCGTGAGCTATATCGGCGATGTCGCATCGGCCGAGGTGGCTGAGCTGCGCGAGCGCGACCGGCTGGAGGCGACCAGCGACTTTGCGCGCCTGCGAGATTGCGACATCGCGATCATCTGTGTGCCGACGCCGCTCAACAGCACGCGCGATCCCGATATCTCGTTTATCGAGCGCGCAGCGGATGATGTGGCGCGCGGGCTACACGCCGGCCAGCTGGTCATTCTGGAAAGCACCACCTACCCCGGCACGACCCAGGAGGTCATTCAGCCGCGCTTGGAATCGCGCGGACTGAAGGTGGGCGCGGATGTGTTTTTGGCCTTCTCGCCCGAGCGGATCGACCCGGGCCAGACCAACAGCAAGGGCTATACGGTCGAAAACACGCCCAAGGTGATCGGCGGCGTGACCGCAGCCTGCACCGAGCTGGCAGCGGCGTTCTACGGCAGCATCACCAGCCGGGTGGTGCCGGTCTCGTCGCCACGCGCGGCCGAGCTGACCAAGCTGTTCGAGAATGTGTTCCGCTCGGTCAATATCGCGCTGGTGAATGAGCTGGCGCTGCTGTGCGACCGCATGGAGCTGAATGTGTGGGAGGTGATCGACGCTGCGGCGACCAAGCCGTTCGGGTTCATGAAGTTCACGCCTGGGCCGGGGCTGGGCGGGCACTGCATCCCGGTCGATCCGTTCTACCTGACCTGGAAGGCGCGTGAGTTCGACCTGACCACGCGCTTCATCGAGCTGGCCGGCGAGGTCAACACGCAGATGCCGCGCCATGTCCACGAGCTGGTCATTCGCGCGCTAAACCGCCAGCGCAAGGCGCTCAACGGCGCGCATGTGCTGCTGCTGGGCGTGGCCTATAAGCCGGATGTGGACGACTACCGCGAGTCGCCGGTGTTCAAGATTATGGAGCTGCTGGCGGCCGATGGCGCAACGGTCGTGACAGTCGATCCGCATGTCGCCGCCTTTGAGGATCATCACGGCCGCAGCTTCCAGACCGTGCCGATCTCCGATGACCTGCTCGATCAGGCCGACTGCGTGGTGATCCTCACCAACCACAGCGCCTTCGACTACGGGCGGATCGTGGCGCGCGCGCCGGCGGTGGTGGACACGCGCAACGCCACCATGGGCGTGAGGGCGGGGCGCGAGAAGATTGTGCTGCTGTAAAGCGCTTCGCACTGGGGGTGGAGGATAGGAGTTGGGGGTTAGGGGTGCCCCCACAGCGAGAAGCCATCGCGTCCATTCTGTCATTAAAGTTCCACCCGTTCGGCTAGCGCCGCGGCATCGGCCGCGAGCTGTCGCAGCGCGTCGCGCAGCTCGGGCGGCTGGCGAACGACAAATGGGCATTCCAGCAACATGAGCGTGCGCGCCATCCAGTCGAGCCGATCGACGCCGAGCTGCACTAGAACGCCACCCGCCACTGGCTTGATGATCGCGTTGCCGGGCGGAATGCGCCGCCGTGCGTCTTCCAGCGTGGTCTCTAGCAGCACCTCGACCGACCAGCGCCATGGCGCGGTCGCGAGTGAATCCAGCACATAGGCCAGGCTATCGAAATCCTGCGGGCGGGTAAATGTCGCCTCCTCCGGCGTCGCATCGCGCACTCGATCAAGGCGGAACACGCGCACATCCTCGCGTAAGTGGCACCAGCCGACAGTGTACCAGCGATCCCAGTGATAGACCAGCCCATACGGATCGAAGGATCGCACAGTATCCTGATCACCCGACTGATAGCGCAACAGAACGCGTCGCTGCTGCTGCGCCGCCGCGCTGATAGCCATGATGATCTCGCCATTCGGCTGTGGCGCTGCCGGTATGGGGCTGAATGTCACGACCGACTGCACCGCCTGGAGCCGCGCACGCAGCCCATCCGGCAGGACGCGCTCGATCTTTGCCAGCGCGCCCTCAATCGCCAACGCGTCGGCGGCGCTGCCCTGGCGTCGCGCAGCAATCAGGCTGAGCGTAATCGCCAGCGCCTCGTCGTCGGCCAGCATGAGCGGCGGGAGCTTAAAGCCCGGCCGTATGCGGTAGCCGCCCAGCGGGCCGCGAATCGCCTCGACTGGAATGCCGAGATCTTGCAGCATAGTAATATAGCGCCGCACAGTTCGGCGGTCGACCTCCAGGCGCACAGCTAGATTCGCGCCGCTCAGGCTAGGATGCGCCTGGAGCAGCTCCAGAATTGTCAGGACACGAGTGGTTGGATAGTACATACTTGTTCCTCTGGCCTGCGGCAGCGCTATTCCTCCTGCCTGCGGCAGCATGGTACTTTATCGTTAATTGTGGATCGTTTTTTCGCCCGCTGGGCGAAAAAACGATACACACGAAATTGAAAATCACTTGCGTGCGACAAAAACTACACGCAAATATCGGACTTAGCAAGCCACGAATTTCTCAACTTATGTAGGTTCTTGCTCGCCCCGCAGGGCGAGAAAGAACCTACATAGAAAAGGAAAGTACCATGCTGCCGCAGGCGATAAAAGAAAACCGCTCGGCATTAGGGCGAATTATATCCTAATCGCGTGATACTATAAACGTGGTAAGGCGACACATCCTTCATTTGTATTTCGTTTTTCGCTCTACGAGCGAAAAACGAAATACAAATGAAATGGGAAGCACCATGCTGCCGCAGGCAGAGAGCGTTTGAAAGCGCTACCTCGCAAGTTCTGCCAATAAAAGGAGATAATCATGACTAGCACACCTAATCAATCATCCGCACCTGGCAGCGTGCAGCACCTCAACCCCGAAACACTGCATCACAACCCAGCATTTTCCCAAGCGGTGGCCGTAAGCGGTGCGGTGAAAACCGTGTATGTTGGCGGGCAAAACGCGGTCGATACGTCCGGGAAGATCGTCGGCCAGGGCGATATCGCCACGCAGACTGAGCAAGTAATGCAGAATATACAAGCGGCGCTGGCGGCCGGCGGGGCCAGCCTGGAGCACGTGATCAAATGGAATGTCTACCTCGTCCAGGGGCAGCCGCTTCAGCCGGGCTTCGAAGTGTTCCAGCGAGTCTGGAATCGCCGCTCGAACCCACCGGCGATCACCGGGGTGATGGTCGCAGGCTTGGCAAACCCAGATTTCTTGATCGAGATCGATGCGATCGCGGTTGTGCCGCTGGCATAAGTAAGCTTACGCAAGCACACGGATTTTGCTTTTGGTATGTTCTTTTTCGCCTGGCCGGGGCGAAAAAGAACATACCGAACATGTAAGGTATCGTGAGTAGGAGCACGCTTCATGGAACAAACAATCACCAAGGCCGGCATACTGCATGAGCTGCGCGCCGCGCGCGCCGAATGGGATGCGCTGATGGCCGAGGTTGGCGCAGCACGTATGACCGAGCCAGGCGCGACCGGCGACTGGTCGGTGAAGGATGTTATGGCCCACCTGACCAGCTACAGCCGCTGGTTCGTCAACGCCTCCGAAGCCCACTTCCGCGGCGAGATGCCGCCGCTCGACGGCACCGAGGGTATGAGCTTCGAGCAGCGCAACCAGTTTTGGTATCAGCAGGCGCGTGATCGCCCGCTGGCGGATGTACAGGCGGAATCACAGCAGGTGTTTGGCCGACTGCTCGAAGTGGTGGAAGCGCACTCAGAGGAATTTCTCACGCAGCCGCAGCAGTTCGAGGGCGCGCCGGGGCCGCTGCTGGTCTGGAAAATGCTTGAAGGCGATGGCTACGAGCATTATCGCGACCACATGCGATCCATTCGGGCCTGGCTGGCACGATCGGCACAGCGCCCGTAACGGGTGATCTGGCGATCAGTGATCGCTGGCGAGTCCGCCGGAGTGTTCCAGCGCACGTGCCGTTTGTCGGTTAGAAACCCGCCTGTCGTTCATTCGGATAGTACTGTTCGGCGATGTCCAGCAGCTTATCTACGTCGAGCGGCTTGGAAAGATAGCCAGCCGCGCCAAGATCGAGCGCCTGCTGACGAACATTTGCACCCGCTGTCATAATCACCACCGGTATCGACGCGAGCGTGGGGTGTGCTTGCATCACGTGCAGCACATCCCATCCGCTCATGTACGGCATCATCAGATCAAGCAAGACCAGCTGAAAGCGGCCGGGATCCTTGCGCAGGCACGCCACGGCATCACGCCCATTGGCGGCCCCGATAACATCGTACTCTGTATCCTCCAGAATCGCCATCACTACCGTTCGAACAGGCGCTTCATCGTCAACTACCAAAATACTCATTGTGATTATCTACAACTTTCTCTGCTTGGCCACGCCCGTAGCTGGTAAAATGCCCGGTTACGCAGGCTGCCGGTGGGAACAGCAGCGACACAGGACTAGGGCTGACCTTGCATTGTATAAAGTTGAGCGCCGCAATAGTGTGCAATGGAATATCTTCTTATGTATAGCATAGATCGCGCCACCGATTAGTATTCTCAAAAAGTCGCCGGCAAGGAGCGCTTTTCCTCGTTTCGCGGCACATTTCTTGATTACGCCTGCCACCCTTCCCAAGGCAGTAAAGCTAGTTGATAATGTCGTTAATATGTGCTATATTTTCTCTGTGTTAGGAACGCCGATCGACTGCTTGAGCCGAAGCTAGCGCCCTGCCCATACCACTTCGCCAAAGGATACACGATGAGCAACGCAGGTGGCATCCTGATTGTGGACGACGATCAGCCAATTGTCGATTTCATCACCGAGGCGCTCGCCGACGAGGGGTACGCCGTCCGCTCGGCATTCAGCGTAGCCAGCGCGCTCGACGCCACAGCGGCACAACTGCCCGACCTGATCATTATGGATCTGCACATGCCCGGCAAGACTGGCGATGTATTCGTGCGCGACCTCATGCGTGATGGGCGCGCTGATGTGCCGGTGGTACTTATGACAGCCGATTCGATGTCGGCCAAAGCCTTGGAGGCTGAGGGTATCGCCTTGTGCTTGCTGAAACCTTTCGACCTGGACGATCTGCTGGCTTGTGTTGCGAAATACCTCCGGCCGCAGCGGGAACAAACGAGCGGATCCTGAAGGAAGAAGATATACCAAAAGCCCCTTGGATTGCTCCAGGGGGCTTACGATCAGTCGATTGTCACGCTTCGATCGGGGGCGCGCTGTTGTGGCCGCAACTTGCGCCCACAGCACACGCTACATCACGTTGAAGGTTTCATAGACCGAGATCTGACCGCCACCTTGCAGCACCGGGCAGGATTTGGCCATATCGACAGCTGCATTCAGCGAATCGGCCATGATAATCGTGTACCCAGTCGCCATCGTTCCCACCGGGCCGTCACTGACGGTTCCGTCGCTCGCGATGCTTTTGGCCACCGGTGTAAACGGATTGCCTCCATCCACCAGCGCACTCCCAAGTCCACCGTACCAGGTTCCCCACGCTTGCAAGACGGCAGCTTGCTCGGCTTCCGTCGCCGGCATGCTGCCACCGCTATAGAGCAGTAGAAAATTCGCCATGGCGGTTCCTCCTACTGGTAAGGATAATGCACCGCATGTGGAGCACCGCCCACAGTATAGCACACCGGTTCGTTATTACAAGCGCTATTTGCTGCACACCTCTATACAGTCCCCTACCGATAATACCGCGCGATCATGCCCAGCAGCGAGTTGATCTCGATCGGCTTGTCGAGACAATCAGTTGCTTTGAGCGCTGCGGCTTTTTGATCCAAATCTGGTAGCGCCGACATGACGATCACCGGAATCCCCGCGAGCGTCGGGTCACGTTGCTGTTCCTCACGAAACGCCCATCCAGTCATGACCGGCATGCCAAGGTCAAGCAGTATCAGGCGCGGCCGATCGGCTTGCTGGCGCAAGTAGGCCAGGGCCTCCATGCCATTCGTCACACTCGCAACAGGGTAACCTTCGTACTCAAGGATCTCAGTGATGACGGAGCGAATGGGGGTTTCATCTTCAACAATGAGAATTGTCACCGTAACTATCCTGACCGCTCGATTGTTATATATTTAAGCATATGAACGTGCTCAACAGCAAAAATCGCGCCACTATCCACCAACAAAGCCTAGACAATAGTGTGCTATACTATAGAGGCCGCGATCTATCTAACTGACCCCTCCCTGGACAGAGCGCGTAGTTACCCGTAGCTAACGACGTCAGCTATGCTATCCGCTTAAGAAGGACGCACAATGCACTCCGTAGGTGACATTCTGGTGGTCGATGATGATGCGCCTACCGTCGCGTTCATCGTCGAAGCCTTGACCGACGAGGGCTACACCGTTCGCACGGCCCTTCATCCGGCGGATGCGCGTGCGGCGATCACCGAGCGGCCCCCCGATCTGGTGCTCCTGGATCTGCACCTTCCCGGCAAGACCGGCGATATACTCGTACAAGATCTTAAAGACGACGGCCGTGCTCACGTGCCTATAGTCATTATGACCGCCGATGCCAGGGCAGCCCGCGAGCTTTCGATGGACGGCATTGCCTACTGCCTGATGAAGCCGTTCGATCTGGATGAGCTAGTAGCGTGTGCAGCCACGCATATTCAGCGAGATAGCACCGCTGCCTAGACAACAAAGCCCCATCTCACAATGAAATCGGGGCTTTGGTGTATCCCCTATCGGATATGGCATCGTTGACCAGAGATAAATCGCTGTGCGCCAGGATCCATCGTCCGTGTGGCCAGATTCCGTGCCTGATTCGTCAGGCGCGGGGTCACGTCGACTCTGTGAATGCGCGCGACACTGTCCTTTCACGTTCTCAAGTCCGGCTGCCTTCCACCGACCTTCACGGAGCACAGCTATAGCGAACGAGGAACACCTGGCGATCCTGCGGCAAGGGGTTGAGGTGTGGATTGCGTGGCGGAAGGCGAATCCCGATGTGCAGCCGGATCTACAAGCGGAGAACCCGCCCAAGGCCAGGGCGGGCAGGGCGAACTTGGAAGGGGCGAACCTGCGCGCGGTGGATCTGCACGAGGTTGATTTGCGTGGAGCCTTCCTGGAAGGAGCGAATCTGGAAGGAGCGAATCTGCACGAGGCTGATTTGCGTGGAGCGTACCTGGAAGGAGCGTACCTGGAAGGAGCGATCTTGGCAGAAGCGAATCTGCGCGAGGCAGATCTGTACATGGCGAACCTGCTCAGAGCAAGCCTGAATGGGGCGGATCTATACATGGCAAACCTGGCTGAGGTGAACCTGCGGAGAGCGAGCCTAGACAGCGCAAACCTGCGGGGAGCAAGCCTGACCGTGGCGAACCTGCATGGAGCGAGCCTACACAGGGCGAACCTGAAAGGAGCTCGTTTGCATGGCACTATATTTGCAGATAACGATCTCAGTAACATCAAGGGGCTAGACGAAGTTATCCACCTTGGGCCTTCAACAATCGGCATTGACACGCTCGTCAAATCGAAGGGCAAAATCTCCGAGGCATTCCTCCGTGGCTGTGGTGTACCCAACAGCTTGATTGAGTATCTTCCCTCGCTTCTCGGTGCGATGGAACCCATCCAGTTCTACTCTTGCTTTATCAGCTACAGCACCAAGGACGAAGCCTTTGCCAAGCGGATCCACTCGAAGATGCGTGATAACAATCTCCGTGTCTGGTTTGCAAATGAAGATCTCAAAGGCGGCTATAAGCTGCATGAGCAAATCGATGAAGCCATTCGGGTCTATGACAAGTTCATCATCGTGCTCTCGCCGGAAAGTCTGCGCAGCAAGTGGGTGATGAACGAAGTGCGCCGAACACGAAAAGCCGAACTGGCGAACAATCAGCGCAAGTTCTTTCCAATCGCTCTGATGGATTATGGGGAACTTGAAGATTGGGAATGCCTCGATCCTGAGACAGGTATGGATCTGGCAGCGGAGATTCGCGAATATTATGTCCCTGACTTCCGAGACTGGAAGAACCATGACTCATTCGAGAAAGCATTCGCCCAATTGCTCGGAGGGCTAAAGGCCGTGGATGCGCCGCCAGCGCCGCGCATCGAGCCGAAGCCGAAGCCAAAGGACATACCACAAGAGCCGGAGAAGATCATTGCGCGGATGAAGCAACGGCTGGCTATTCTGGAAGAGCAAGCGGCGATCTACGGGATCGATGTACGACCTCATATTGCAACCGAGATCGAATATCTGCGGCGAGAGATTGAGAAGCTAAACAGACTTTACTAGCTGATGCATCTTGCGCAAATCATCGGATAGCCTGCTTCAGCGGGCGTTGTTATCTAGCGCGGCGGCTTTAGCCCCGCGCGGGTGCCGATGCGACCTACCTATCGCGTCGCGAAAAATGCCCCTCTGGCCCACCCGTACATACGCCACACCGTCCACTCTCAATACCAGAACAAATGTGTGATATACTGTCACCTCTTACGCAGATGACGATGAAAGCTATGTCATTCTGAACGAAGTGAAGAATCTCACTGCATGACAACGCGATATTCAACGAGATGTTTCACTCCGTTCAACATGACAATGCATTCCGTTGGGTGCGCTCCGCTTGTCGCTGCGTAAATCCTAACTACTACACAGGAACCGTTGTCAGCAGGGGTGGACATGGACAAGCCGGGGTCATGGAGCAAAGCAGAGCAGCAGAAGCTGCATGCACTGTATAGCGATCGTACACTGCCGATCAATGAGATCGCGGCACAGCTTGGCCGCAGCAGCGAGGCCATCGGAAAGCAAGCCCGAACGCTAAGGTTACGGCGACGGCACAAAAACGCGGACATCAACCAGCGCTATTTTCACGACATCGCCACGACAGAGCAGGCCTATCTGCTCGGGTTGCTCGCGGCGGATGGGAGCATAAGCAGCACGCCAGGTTGTTACAATATCTGTCTGGCTTTGAAGCGCTCTGACGCGGCGTTGATCGTGCGTTACCGAGATGCTGTCGCGCCGGAAGCTGTCTTGAGTTATGATCGGCATCTTGTCCGCGTGCGCGTGGGCTGTAAGCAGATGGTTGCTGATCTAGCCGAATACAATGTCATCCCGCGCAAGAGCTACAACTTCGCGTGGCCGCAAAAGCTACGGAGTGAATTGGCTATGCCGTTCCTGCTCGGATACTTTGATGGGGATGGTTGTCTCTCCAGGCACGCCAACGGAAGGCTTCAATGGACGCTGCTCGGCTGCGAAGCGTTCTTGTGGGAAGCGCGCGAACATATCGCGCGGTCGAGCGGAGTGAGCGTTTCATTTCCTGCGCAGTCGGATAAGCGGATCAAGCATGTCTATCGTATTGATGCGATGTCGGAAAAGGCGACTGCAATCGACCGGGCGCTGAACGCGAGCGGGCAAGGATTACCAAGGAAGCATCTTCCAATTGCGCACGAAGACGCGCCGACGAACGTAGAAAACCCACAATAAAAGCCACACGGCATGTGCCGTGTGGCTTTCGTCTTTGGAGCGGGAGACGGGACTCGAACCCGCAACCACCTGCTTGGGAAGCAGGTGCGCTACCAATTGCGCCACTCCCGCATGGCGCTAATGTAGCAGCTTTCAGAATTGTTGTCAAGCGATTGGTTGTTGGTTGTCCGTGGCCCGTGGCCCGTCGCATACGCGTGTGCAACGAACCACGGGCCACGGACAACCGGCAAGCTAGTCGTCGCGCTCGCGGCGGCGCGGGCGGTCGCCGCCATCGCGACGCGGCGGGCCATCGCGGCGCGGGCCACCGGGGCCGCCACCATCGCGCAGGCCACGGCCGGCGCCGGCGGCGCGGCGATCCTCGGGCGATTCGCCGGTCAGAACGGCGCGGCGCGAGAGGCTGACCTTACCGGTACCCGGCTCGACGCCGATCACCATAACGGTCAACTCATCGCCCATCTTCACCATGTCTTCGACATTCTCGACCCGCTGGGTATCCAGCTCCGAGACATGCACCATGCCATCCTTGCCGGGCAGCAGGTTGACGAACGCGCCGAACGGCATGATTCGCACCACTTTGCCCGTGAAAACCTCGCCGACCTTGATCTCGCGCGTCAGCGCCTCGATCATCGCGACGGCCGCCTTGGCGGCATCGCCATCGGCGGTGGACACGAACACCCGCCCATCGTCCTCGACATCGATCGACGCGCCGGTGGATTCGGTGATGCCGCGAATGTTCTTGCCACCCGGCCCGATCAACGCGCCGATCTTCTCGGGGTTGATCTGCATGGTGATGATCCGCGGCGCGAACAGAGAAAGCTCCTGGCGCGGTGTCGGCATCACTTCAGCCATCTTATCGAGAATGAACAGCCTGCCCTCGCGCGCCTGGGCGAAGGCCGCCCGCATGATGTCGTAGGTTATCCCGGTGGTCTTGATATCCATCTGCATGCCGGTGATACCTTCACTGGTGCCCGCGACCTTGAAGTCCATGTCGCCGAGGTGATCCTCGATGCCCTGGATATCGGTCAGCACCCGCCACTTGTCGTCCTTGGTGATCAGGCCCATCGCCACGCCCGCCACCGGCCGCTTGATCGGCACGCCGGCATCCATCAGCGAGAGGCTGGAGCCGCAGACCGAGGCCATCGACGACGACCCGTTCGATGAGAGCGTCTCGGAGACCAGCCGCATAGTGTACGGGAACTCATCCTTGGTGGGCAGCACCGCCAGAAGCGAGCGCTCGGCCAGCGCGCCGTGGCCAATATCGCGGCGGCGCGGCGAGCCGATCCGCTTGACCTCGCCGGTCGAGTAGGGCGGGAAATTATAGTGGTGCATGTAGCGCTTAGTGGTCTCGATTCCAAGATCGTCCAGCCGCTGCTCATCGCCCGGCGAGCCAAGCGTGGTGATCGTCAGCACTTGGGTCTGCCCGCGGGTGAACAGGCCGGTGCCGTGGACGCGCGGAAGAATCCCGACATCGACGGTGATCGGGCGAATGTCCTTCGGCCCGCGGCCATCGACACGCTCGCCGCTGGCCAGGATCATCCGGCGAACCTCTTCGTACAGCAGGTTCTCGAAGGCCTCGCCAACCGCCGTGCTGCGTGCGGCCAGCTCCTCCTCGGGCTCATCGGCGGTGAAGTGCGCCAGCACCTCGGCCTTGAGCGCCTGGGTCTGCTCATCGCGCTTGGTCTTGTTCGAATCAGTGGTCGCCTCACGCAGCCGGTTACCCATATAGGCGGCGACCGACTCTTCCAGCGACGTGTCGGCGGGCGGCGGGATGAACTCCTTCTTGGGCTTGCCGGCCAGTTCGACCAGCGCCAGCTGCAAATCGCACAGCTGCTTGCAGACCGTGTGGCCCTGGATAACTGCATCCAGCAGCTGGTCTTCGGTCAGCTCTTCAGCGCCGGCCTCAACCATCAGCACTGCGTCCTTCGTGCCTGCTACCACGAGATCAAGCCGGCTGTTGGCCATATCGGCCATCTCGGGATTGATCACTAGCTGGTCGTCGATAAAGCCCACCTGCACGCCGCCGACCGGCCCGAGGAACGGGATGTCGGAGATCGCCAGAGCGGCCGAGGCGCCGATGATCGACATCGGGCCAGGATCGTTGACCATATCGATCGCGAAGGTGGTGATGATCACCTGAACCTCGTTGCGATAGCCCTCCGGGAAGAGCGGGCGCAGCGGGCGGTCGGTGAGCCGCGCGGTCAAAATGGCCGTGGTGGTCGGCCGGCCCTCGCGCTTGAAAAAGCTGCCGGGGATCTTGCCGGCCGAGTACATGCGCTCCTCGTAATCGACGGTGAGCGGGAAGAAGTCGATCGCCTCGCGCGCCTTCGCGCCGACGACGGTGGCAAGCAGCACAGTGTCGCCATAGGTCAGCAGCACCGCGCCGCTGGCCTGTTCGGCCAGCCGGCCGGTCTCCAGCGTCAGCGTTCGCCCAGCGATCTCGGTGCTGACGGAATGAACTTGCCTGCCATGAAACTCCCTTGTGGATGAATGGATCTGACTATCAGACATAACCTCTCCTGATGAGCCGCAACAGCGGCTCAGCGCGGGGCGTTAGGTACTGGAGGCTGCTGCCGACTGACAAACGACGAACGACAAACGACGAACGACGGCGTACCGATGCCGGCATTCGTCCTTCGTCCTTGGTCTTTCGTCTTTCGACCTCAATCTCCAATCCCTAACAGCCCCAAAACGATAAAAATGGTTTACAACAGACACAAGCCCAGGGGGAATTGCTCCCTGGGCTTGCACGGAACTCCCCATGTTGCGCCGGCGCGAGAAATCGCGAATGTGTACAGAACGCTAGCCTGCTGAGCAATCGTCATCCTGATCGGTCATCCCCCAAACGCGTTACCGGCGTGAGTTAAGCGTATCGCGCAGACCGAGCCGCTCGATCAGTGCGCGATAGCGCTCACGATCCTTGCTGCTGACATACGCCAGCAGGCGCCGCCGGCGGCCGACCAGCTTCAGCAGGCCGCGCCGTGAGCCATGATCGTGGGTGTGGATCTTCAGATGTTCGATCAGCTGATTGATCCGTTCGGTCAACAACGCTACCTGGACATCGGGCGAGCCAGTGTCGGTGCCATGCACCTGGTAGTCGGTGATAATGCCGGTCTTATCTTCTTTATCTAGCGCCACAGGTGTCTCCTTACTAATCGCGAGCAGGCCTGGCGCAGCCCGCCGTTCGGGTGTTGTAAACCAGCAGGCATTATAACATAACATTACGAAAGGCGCACGTTGCCCGTGACAAGGTGACAAGGTGAAGGGGTGAGGGGGTGAATTGGCGCGAACACCTTGTCACCCTGTCACCTTGTCACCTTGTCACTCGTCAGAACCCAACCTTCACAATCGTCCGCCCGGTGCGATCCTGGAAGAAGCCGACGCCATCCTGGATCAGGCCAACGTAGAAGCTCATCTTGGTCTCGGGCTGGAGGATGCGGATGCGGCCGGTGACGCTGGCCTCCTCGCCAGGCATCAGCAGATCTTCCTGGTTTGGAACCTGCCACTGCGCTGGCGGGCGCGGCGTGATCGCCCAGCGGAACGGGTAGCGCTTGGCCGCGCCGCCGCTGTTGGCGTCCCAGTCCATGCCCACACGCCAGAATCCACCCGGCTTGACCACATACTTGCCGCTATCGATCGAGGAGAACACATCGTCAGTGCTGTACTCGTATCCCGCGGGCGGGCCGTAGGTGCGGATCGGCACCAGTCCGGTGTTCTTGACCCGCAATGTCACGGTGATCGTCTCGCCCTTCATCACCGCCTCGGGCGCGATGCTGCTGTAGGTGATCTTGACCTCTGGCTGGCCCCCGCCTTTGATAGCGATCTGGCCGGGCTGCTCGACCAGGTTGCCAAACCGATCTTGCGCGCGCACGGTGTAGGTGTAGATGCCATCGGGCAGCAGCGCATTGTCTACCGTTTTGCCGTTCCAAACGTGCTTCTGGAGAATCGGCCCTTCTTCGTCGCCGGCCACGAACGGGTAGCTCGTCTTGCCATCCGGCCCGGTGAAGGTGATATCGACGGTGGCGGAGACTGGCAGCTGATAGGTGATCTCGGCCACGTCGGCGACCCCGTCGGCGTTCGGCGAGATCGTGGCGGGCGCGACGACCAGGTTCTCGATCGTCGGCGGCGGCGAGTCGCTGCCACCGATCATGATCTGGCCTTTGCCCTCTGCCAGCGCGCCATCCACACCGGTCGCCTGCACAACATAGGTGTAGGCGCCGCTTGGCAGCGCCCGACGCTTCAGCACCGGGTCATTGGTTGGCGCGGTGCCGTCGAAGCGCAGCACATACGGATCGGCCGAAGGTAGGCGCTGCTCGCCCTCACGCAGGGTGTAGCGCGCGCCGCCGGCAGCTTGCACATAGATCGTGACCTTGGCCTGCTGACCGATTGTATAGCTGATATCGATATGTTCGCCCTTGCCGCTTGGCCGCAGCTCAGCCGTCGTCGGGCCAACATTCGCGAGCAGCTGGCTGGCGCCGCAGGCGGCCAGCGCCCCGACGAGCAGAACGAGGCAGATCAGGGTTCGGAATATGCGCATTGTCTTCTCAAAGAGCATATGACAAGATGATAAGATGACATTGATTTCGAGACAATGTCATCTTGTCATCTTGTCATCTTGTCACAGTCGAACAACCGGATCGCTTGTAACAGACTCTACACTCTCACTTGGGCGCTCCTCGCCGTAGCGCCGGCCGAAGATCGCTAGCGCGATCGCGCCAAGCGTCACACCGAACCAGAGCGTGCAAAAGCGGATGATGATCGTCGCGGTGGTGGCTGGGCCGCTGGCCATGGGGATCAGCAGCACCAGCAATCCCGTGCTGGATGCCTCGGAGACACCCAGGCCACCTGGCAGAAACGAGACCAGCCCGAACAGCGTCGATGCGGCGAAGACAAACGTGGCCTGCTGCAGCAGCAGGAATGATTCCGGCACACCCAGGCCGCGCAGCACATAGTAGAACGCCACGCACTCGCCGAACCACGACACCAGGCTAATCAGCGTGGAAGGCAGCAGGATGCGCAAGGAGAGCAGGCGCTGGCTGCTGTCGTAGGCCATCAGCAGGCGCGGCGCAATCTTCGGTCCATATGGCAGCCTGAGCAGCAGGTTAGCGATCCACAGCACCAGCGCGCGCGACTGCAACACCAGCAAGCCAACCACAGTCAGCGCCAGCAGCGCGAAGAAGGCCGGCCGCGCCGGCGCGTACAGTGTCAGCCCGAAGCCCATCAGGAGCAGCATCGCCAGCCCATCGGTCACGCGCTCGGCCAGCACGATCGGCGCCGATGCACTGATCGGTGTGCCGTTGATACGCTTGAGCAGATACGACTTGAGCACCTCGCCGACCTTGCCGGGCGTCACGGCCATAACCATACCGCTGGTGAACAGCAGCACGCTGTCGCCATAGCCCACGCTCTGGCCCATGCCCATGCGGCGCAGGTAGTAATCCCACTTGGCCCAGCGCAGCACGTAGTTGAGCAGCGTGAAGCCCAGAACCGCCGGCAGCATGGCCCAATCGAATGTGCTGAAGCTCTGACCAACCTGCCCGATATCGCTAAGCAGGCCAAGGATGACCACCACCGCCAGGCCCAGCAGGACTGAGACAATGATTTTGTTGCGTAGTTGTGCGATCATATTCGTTAGGGGTTAGGGGTTAGGGGTTAGCGACCGTTTTTAACCCCTAACCCTTAACCCTTAACTCTGGTGTTGCACCAATTCCACCAGCACGCCCTGCATGCTCTTGGGATGAACAAATGCCACGAGATTATTATGTAAACCAACGTACGGCGTCTCATCGATCAGCTGCGCGCCACGTGCTTTCAGCTGTGCCAGCGCGGCCACAATGTCGTCCACACGGTAGGCGATGTGATGCATGCCAGGGCCACGCTCGCGCAGATACTTGGCGAACGATGCCGAATCCGATGTCGGCGCGATCAGCTCCAGCAGCACCCCGCCGACACGCGCAGCCGCCACGTCCATAAAGCGCTCGGGCAGTGCGCTCCGCTCCCAGCCGGTCACGCCGAACATGGCGCTGTAGAAGGCGATCGACTCGTCGATATCACGCACCGCGAAGCCGATATGATCGATGGCTTCCAACATACGGGATGCTCCCGAACAGACAAACAACGCATCTTTTGAATGCGCCTAAATGCGCCGCGCGCAGTGTACCATTCGCGCTTGGATGCGTCAATCGCCGCGTACTTTATCTATATTGCAAATCGTTTTCTCGCTCCGCTGAGCAGCTCGACGACAGCATGCTACGGAATATGATCTGGGCCTTTAGCTACGCGTGGGCCGCTAGTCAGCGCGCCGCCGGCTACTTCCATGGCAACGTCGAATGCCTGGCGCAGGCGCTCTTCATGGCGCTGCCCACCTGGGACAACGCGCTGCCACGCGACAGCAAGGCGATCTGGCTACATCGCCTCGGCATTGATGCGATCCTGCCGGAACCGGAACCGCGCCCAACCGCGATTGATAACCGCTTCGCTGTCAATTGGGGCGATCTCGACTGCAGCGACCGCGCCGCGATCGAGGATATGGCCAACTACTTCCGAATTGGCATCCCTGAAACCACGCTGCTCTATCGTCTGGGTCAGGCGCTTGCCTAGGCGACACCGGTGCAGCGGATCTATATTCAGTGCAGGTAACCGCCACACATCTCCGTACGGGCGCGGACTTTGTTCATACGCATGATCCTTGACACGATGACGGGCAAGTATCATCTTGTCGTCTTGTCATCTTGTCACCTCTCTACGTGGCCACCCTCCTACCTCAGCAGTGCCAGCCCTTCGGCGACATAATATTGTTAAACCTTTTTTGACCATGGCACACCTGCTATCACGCCGCATGCTGGCGCCGGCAACACATACGAAAATGAACAATCGATCATTCCAAAGAGCGGGAATTGTGGTACAATCCGGGCGTTACAAACCGCGCCGGGGCGTGCGAGGAGGAACCACATGCGTGACGATATTACGAACATTGCGATCGATGATTACCTGCTTAACCTCATGCCACCGCGCTCCGAAATCTTCCGCGAACTCGAGAAGCGCGCATATGATCACGGCCTGCCGCTGATCGGCCCAGTGCAGGGCCAGTTCCTGTATCTGCTGGCGAAAAGCATGGACGCCCGCGAGGTGCTGGAGATCGGCACCGTCACCGGCTACGCGGCCATGTGGCTGATGCGCGCAGTGGCGCCGGCCAGCGGCCGGCTCACCGCGATCGAGCGCGACTCAGCGCGCTTCAAGCTGGCCAAGGATTATCTAACCCGCGCCGGCTACGCCGACCAGCTGGTCATCCACCAGGGCGAGTGGTTCAGCGTATTGGAAACCATTGAGGGCCCGTTCGACCTGATCTTCCTCGACATCCTACGCAACCTGTCCGACGAGCACGATGCGGTCAAGGCGCTCGATCTGTGCGTGTCGCGGCTGCGGCCCGGCGGCATGCTGATCGGCGACAATGTGCTGTGCAGCGGGCTGGTGGTCGAAGACGACGCGGCTCCGACCGTACGTGGCATCCAAGAGTTCAACCGCGCGATTATGCAGCACCCGCAGCTCGATTCGTCGATCATCCCTTTGCGCGACGGCGTCGCGATCTGCCGCAAAAAGGACTGAGTGCTGAGGACTGAGGACTGAGGAGTCTGGTGCTCCAACTCAGCCCTCATTACTCAGTCCTCAGTCCTGAATACTATGCCCGCACTCACCGATGCCCAGCAGCGTATTGCCGAGCTGAGCGCGCTCAATGCGCTGGCACAGACGCTCAACCGCGCCCTCGATCTGCGTGAGGCGCTCGATGCTGCGCTGCCACATATTATCGAGGTGATGGGCCTGCGCACCGGCTGGATCTTTCTGCGCGACGAGGCCGGCGCGTTTCGGCTGGCCGCGCGCCACGATCTGCCCCCTGCAATCGCCTACCCCGGCCCGGCATGGTCGGGCGAATGCAACTGCCAGGAGCTCTGCCTTTCCGGCAAGCTCAACAAAGCCGTCAATATGGTGCGCTGTAGCCGTCTCAGGCATGCCGTGGGCGATAAGCGCTCGCTGGCACAGCATGCCTCGGTGCCAATCCGCAGCGACGCCGAGATTCTGGGCATTCTGAACGTCGCAACAACTGAGTACGGCCGCTTCACGCCAACCCAGCTCCAGTTGCTCTCGACGATCGGCTACATACTTGGCACCGCGATCACGCGCACCCAGCTGCACGAGCAAGTCAAGGTGCGGCGCGTGCAGGAGCAGGCCGCGCTGCTGAAGCTTTCCCACGAGCTGCTGGGAGCGGAATTACTGGAGCCGGCCTTGCAGCGGCTGGTGCGCGTGGCCGCGCGGCTGCTGGAGGCCGACGCCTGCGCGTATGTAGAGGCCGATGAGCAGCAGGGCCACGCCCTGCTGGTGGCGGCGCACGGCTGGCACTTTCTACCGCAGCACGGCCTGCCGGCGGTACTCGACCCTGTCAATCCGCACTTGTGGTACCTGCCCGAGAGCAGCCCCGGCCTGGCGGCCGATGCATTGGACGATCTGCCGCCGATGCTGGCGGCCCAGCGCTTCCAGGGCCACCTGGCGCTGACGATCGAGATCGGCGGCGCGCCGGTGGGCACGCTGATGATCAATACGCACACGCCGCGGCGCTTCCTGATGGACGAGGCTCAGCTGCTGGGGCTGCTCGGCAGCCAGCTGGCCCAAACGCTGGAGCGCGAGCGACTGCACCAGGAGGCGCTCGCCCGCCAGCGGCTGGAGCAGGAACTGAACATGGCGCGCGATATTCAGGCCACCTTCCTACCTTCGGGCTGCCCCTACGCGCCCGGCTATACGATAGCGGCATTCTATCGCGCCGCGCGCCAGGTCGGCGGCGACTTCTATGATTTCATCGAGCTGACGCCCGACCCGCGCGTGAGCGCTTTGGCCTTGGCCGGTGAGCCGATGGCGCGCGGCCAATCGCAGCCGAAGGGCGGCCCGGCGCTGACTCGCCGGGAAATGGAGCTGGAGTTCTGGCGCACTGGCAAGATCGCCCCACGCGCGCCCAGTCCGGCCCCGCCGCCGCGCGTGAATCCCAGCCGGCTCGGCATCGTGATCGCCGACGTGACCGATAAAGGCGTGCCGGCGGCGCTGTTCATGGTGCTCTCGCGCACGGTCATCCGTGCCACTGCCAGCGATGGCCGGCCGCCGGCGATGGTGCTGGAGCAAGCCAACCGACTGATTCTGGCCGAAGCCAAATCCGGGCTGTTCGTGACCTGCTTCTATTGCATCCTCGATCTCGACAGCGGCGAGCTGACCTTCGCCAGCGGCGGCCACAACTACCCGCTGGTCTATCGCACCGCCACCGGAACGGTCGACCAGCTAAGCGCCCAGGGCATCGTGCTGGGCATCGTGCCCGAGCCGCGCTTCGAGCAGCACACCATGCAGCTCGACCCCGGCGACGTGGTCTGCTTCTACACCGACGGCGTAACCGAGGCGATGGACGCGCGCCGCCAGCTGTTCGACGAAGAGCGACTATGCGAGGTGCTGCGCCGCAGCCATCAGCTCGAGCCGGAGGAGATCACCGCCCGGATCATCGATGCGGTGACGAACTTTTCGGCCGGCTCGCCCCAGACCGATGATATCACACTGGTGGTTCTCAAGCGCGACACCGCGTGACAGGCCGTAGGGATATCTCATCGTGAAGCATTGCCTTTCGTCGAGATGCTTCACTTCGTTCGGCATGACATTGATGTGTGACCTGCGACTTGTACCCTGCGCCCCACTACAATGATATCAGGATGAGACTTCGACCTTTTATATATGCCATCCCACTGCTGTTCCTCGCGATCTTCTTTCTCTACCCACTGGCAGCAATCTTACGCCTGGGCTTCGCCGGCGACCCGGCCCTGGGATCGGGCGGCGCAGGCCTATGGGCGCTGATCGCCGACTCATACTATCTGGAGCTGCTGTGGTTCAGCACCTGGCAGGCGCTGCTCTCGACCGCGCTGACGCTGGCGATTGGGCTGCCGGCAGCGTATGTGTTCGCACGCTACGATTTTTTTGGCAAAGCGCTGCTGCGCGCGATCGCCACCGTGCCGTTCGTGATGCCGACCGTGGTGGTGGCGGCGGCGTTCAAGGCGCTGCTCGGCCCGCGCGATTTGCTGAACAGCGCGCTGCAAGCGCTGCTTGGCCTGGCTGAGCCGCCGATCCGGCTCGACCAGACATTGGCGCTCATTCTGCTGGCACACATCTTCTACAACTACAGCGTGGTGCTGCGGATCGTCGGCGGCTTCTGGAGCACACTGGATACGCGCCTGGAGCAGGCCGCCGCCGTGCTGGGCGCTGGGCGCATGCGAGCCTTTCGCGAGATCACGCTGCCGCTGCTGCTGCCGGCGATCGGCGCGGCGGCGCTGCTGATCTTTATCTTCACCTTCTCCAGCTTCGGCGTCATACGCATCCTGGGCGGCCCGCACTTTGCGACGATTGAGGTCGAGATCTACCGCCAAACCACCCAGCTGCTGCGGCTGGATATTGCGGCGGCGCTGGCGCTGGTTCAGATGGCCGCCACGCTGCTGATGACGCTGGCCTACACGCGGCTGCAAGCGCGCGCGACCGTCCCGCTCGATCTGCGATCGCGCGCAACCAACGCCCGCCGGCCGCGCGGCTGGCGCGCGCGCCTGGTCGTCGGTGTGAACCTGGCCATCCTGCTGCTGCTGGGCACGCCACTGCTGGCGCTGGCGCTGCGCTCGGTCACATCGTTTGCCACAGGCACGGCCAGGCTGACGCTGGAGTACTACCGGCTGCTGGGCAGCAACCCAACCGGCTCGTTCTTCTATGTGCCGCCGCTGCGCGCGCTTGCCAACACACTGATCTTCGCGCTCGCCGCCACCGCGCTGGCGCTGCTGGTGGGCGTGCCGGCGGCGTACCTTCTAGCTCACCAAGGGACGAAAGACCAAAGACCAAAGACCAAAGCAGCGATGTCCTTCGTCCTTCGTCCTTCGTCTTTGGTCGCTCGGTTGCTCGACCCACTGTTCATGCTGCCGCTGGGCACCAGCGCGGCGACATTGGGGCTGGGCTATATCGTAGCGCTGGGCCGGCCGCCGCTGAATCTGCTGACATCGCCGTTGCTGATCCCGATCGCGCATGCGCTGCTGGCCTTTCCGTTCGTGGTGCGCAGCCTGCTGCCTGCGCTGCGCGGGCTCGACCCTCGGCTGCGCGAGGCGGCGCGCACGCTCGGCGCGGGGCCGGCGCGGGTGCTGCGCGAGATCGATCTACCGCTGCTGTTCCCGGCGCTGCTGGTGGGCGCAGTGTTCGCATTCACTGTCTCGATCGGCGAGTTCGGCGCGGCGCTGCTGCTGTACCGGCCGGAGTACCCGACCGTGCCGGTGGTGATCGATCGGTTTCTCGGCCTGCCCGGCCAGCAGAACTATGGCCAGGCGCTCGCGCTCAGCACCATCCTGATGCTGATCACCGGCCTGAGCTTCGTGCTGCTGGAACAGGTGCGGTTTCGCGATGTCGGAGAGTTCTAAGGCCCTGTGCGCCGGAGTTGGGGGATTGGGATTGGTGACAAGGTGACGAGTGATGCTTGATGCGTAATCTACAATCTGCAATCTGCAATCTGCAACGGCCGCAGGCGACCGGCTGGTGCTGACTGGCTCGGCCGAGCAGTTCGCACGGCAATCGTACGCCGATCAGATCGGCGGCCTATTCCAGGGCTTCATTCGCGCGGAGGACTGGCGCGAGTGGAGCGCCAACAACTGGTACGATGCTCACGACACCAGCTATAGCCAGGCCCGCCTGGCGCGTAATGCTGCGCCAGGATTGGCTAGGGTGCGAGCTGAACTGGCGCGCATCACTGTGCTGCGCTGCACGCGGCCGGTGGTGTTCGCCGCAATCGCCAGCAGCCCGGCATGTACGCCCTACCTACGCGGCACGCTGGCGCCGGATCTGCTGCTGGTAGACGAGCGCTATATCAAGCCGCTGAAGGATCAGCTGGCCTGGGCAGGGCTAGATGTGGCGGATGTGTTGGAGCTAAAACAGTAGCTTAATCCACGTCGCCACGCTTCTCTGGATGACCTTCACGCAGCTTGGGGCCGCGTTCGACGATGTCGCGACGGCGCGCTCGCCGCAGGAGGCGCTGGCGCTATATGCCGCCGCGAGGGCGACAGAATGATGGTTATAGCAATCGGCGATATGAACTACTTCCGCCGCTCGATCGCTGTGTAGTCACGCGCGCTGGGGCCAATGTAAACCTGGCGCGGGCGGGCGATCTTCTGCTCGGGGTCGCTCAGCAGCTCGGCCCACTGCGCCAGCCAGCCGACCGTGCGCGGGATCGCGAACAGCACCGGGAACATCTGCGTCGGAAGCTTCATGGCCTGGTAGATGATGCCGGAGTAAAAATCGACGTTCGGGTATAGCTTACGCGAGATGAAGTATTCATCCTCCAGCGCGATTCGCTCCAGCTCGACCGCGATGTCGATCAGCGGGTTGCGGCCGGTGACCTCGAATACATCGTAGGCTAGCTGCTTGACGATCTTGCCGCGCGGGTCGAAGTTCTTGTAGACCCGATGCCCGAAGCCCATCAGCTTACCCTCGCCGCGCTTGACGCCCTCCATAAACGCCGGTATGTTCGCGATGCTGCCAATCTTCGCCAGCATATGCACCACCGCCTCGTTCGCGCCGCCGTGCAGTGGGCCGTAAAGGGCGGCCGCCGCACCCGCCAGCGCCACGTACGGGTCGGCGTGGGCCGAGCCGATCGCACGCATAGTGTTGGTGCTGCAATTCTGCTCGTGATCGGCGTGCAGGATGAACAGCACATCCAGCGCACGCTCCAGCACTGGGTCGGGCTTGTATTTCTGCTCGGTCATCTTGAAGATCATGTTCAAGAAGTTGCCGGCATAGCTCAGATCGTTATCGGGGTAGATGTACGGGAAGCCCTTGATATGCCGGTATGAGTAGGCCGCCATTGTCGGCACTTTGGCGATCAGGCGCTTGATCTGGCGCTGACGCACCTCGGGATCGAATATCTGACTCGACTCAGGGTAGAAGCTTGACAGCGCCGCGACCGCGCTGATGAACATGCCCATCGGGTGCGCATCGTGGCGGAAGGCATCGACCAGGTGCTTGATGTTTTCGTGTACCATGGTGTGGGTGGTAATCTCATGCTGCCAGGCCGCCAGCTGCGCCGCCGTCGGCAGCTCGCCGAACAGCACCAGATAGGCGGTTTCGAGGAAGTTGCTGCGCTCGGCCAGCTGCTCGATCGGGTAGCCGCGATACAGCAGCTTGCCATTGTCGCCGTCGAGATACGTGATCGCACTCTTGGTCGAAGCGGTGTTTGTAAACGCGGGGTCGTAGCTCATGAGGCCATAATCATTTGGATCGAGCTTGAGCTGGCGTAGATCGCTGGCCTTGATCGCCCCATCGCTGATTGGAATCTCGTACGACTTGCCCGTTCGGTTGTCGGTGATGGTCAGTGTATCCGTCGACATTGGCGGTCCTTTCTCCTAACTATCAAGCCCACACCACCCACGTCGACGTGGCTGATGCAAGGCGTATATACTGCCGGGCCATTATACGACCTTTTTGGAGGCATGCACAGATAGCACCAGCAGTAGCAGGATACTGCGCTGCCGAGCGTGCTATAATCCAAACAGTCGATCATTTACTGACTCGATCTGCGCGGACAACACTACAATGTGATCCGAGCCTGCGGCAGCATGGTACTTCCCATTGCATCTGTTGTTCGTTTTTTCGCTCTGCGAGCGAAAAAACGAACAACAAAAAGAAGATAAAGTACCGCTGTGCATGACCACATCGGGGCACCGCGTAAGTCTTGAAGAAGAAAAGTACCGCTGCGAATGGACGTGTCACACACAAAGATCCTATAAGGAGTTCCAATGGCAGCCCTTCCTCCTAATCCGCAGCGGGTGCTGGCCGTAATGGCGCATCCCGACGATATCGAGTTCATGGCTGGCGGCACGATGGCGCGCTGGGCGCGCGCCGGCGCCGAGCTGCACTACTGCCTACTCACCGACGGCAACAGCGGCAGCCGCGACCCGCGCCTGAACCCGGCCGCGCTGGCCGGGATCCGCCGGGCCGAGCAGCAGGTGGCCGGCGCACTGTTTGGCGTGGCCGGCTACACTTTTCTTGGCTACCCCGACGGCCGGCTAGTCGCCAGCATCGATCTGCGACTGGAGATCGCCCGCGTGATACGGCAGGTGCGGCCCGACACGGTGCTGACATGTGACCCGCGCTTCTTCTACAGCGCCTGGTACATCAACCACCCTGATCATCGCGCCGCCGCCGAGGCAACTCTGGCGGCGATCATGCCGATCGCCAACACACGTTTAGCCGCACTGGAGCTGCTAGAGGAAGGGCTGGAGCCACACGATGTCGGCGCGGTCTACCTAGCCATCCCCGATCACGCGACGCTGTGGATGCCGCTTGAGCCAGCCGACATGGAGGGAAAGATCGCCGCGATGCGCGCCCACAAAAGCCAGATCGGCGATTGGGACGCGTCGAAGATGATTCACGATTTCGCGCGGCAGGCCGCACAGCAGGCGCGCGACAATGGCGTGGAATGCGAGCTGGCCGAGTCGTTCGTGTATATTGGGCTGAATCGCGAGTCGCCAAAGGCAGAAACGAAATGATGACCTGGCAACCCAATTTTCCCGCCGCGCTCGACCGCGCGCGCCAGGAGCGGCGCTTTGTGCTGGCCGATTTTTCGAAGGAGCACTGAGCCGGATGCCTCGCGCTGGATGCCGTGACGTATCCCGAGCCAGCCGTGCAAAGCTTCGTCGCCGAGCACTTCGTCGCCGTCAAGCTCATGCTCAACAACCCCGCCGACCAGCCGCACTTCCGCGCCCAACGCGTGATCTGGACCCCGACGATCGCGATTCTCGATCACCGTGGGGTCGGGCACTACCAGTCGCCCGGCTACCTGCCGCCGGCGCTGTTCCTGCCGATGCTCAAGATCGGCCTGGCGCGCGCCCAGATCGCGTGGGCACGCTACGACGAGGCCGCCATACACCTCGCCGCCGTGGCGGACGACCGCGCGAGTGCGCTGGCACCCGAGGCGCTGTACTGGCTTGGGATCGCATGGTACTTGAAAGAGCGGAAACGCGCACCGATGATGTGGGCATGGGATCGGCTGCGCCAGGAGCACCCGGCCAGCATCTGGGCCGCGCGCATCCCGCCGAATCAGGAGGACGAGGTGTGAGTTATGAGTTATGAGTTTTGAGTTTTGACCGACGATCCACGAAGGGCCACGAAGACACACGAAGAGGGCTTTATGCAGCTTTCGTCTTCGCGCTCTTGGCGCTCTTGGCGGTAAAAAAGGCTGGGCTGAAGTCGTCGAAGCTACTTGAACAGCGGGACACAGGCGGCGGCGATCTGTTCGATATGCCGATGATCGGTGCCGCAGCAGCCACCCAGCACATTCAGGTGGCCCAAGCGCCGCTTGAACGCAGCATACTCACCGCCCAGCTCGGCTGGATCGCCGATATCCAGCGCCGAAGCCTCGTTCAGCTCGGCATGGCTCATGCGTGAGGCGTTCGCACGCAGGCCATGAATTCTTTGGACGAACGGCGCCGGCTCTGCCAGCACATGCGCAAAGTGGGTCGGGTGCGCGCAGTTGATCATGTAGTAGCTGGGGTAGCCCGCCGCGGCCTGATCGACCGGCTCGATCGCGTTCTGTAGCGTTTGGCCGGTCGGCAGTCGCCCATCGGTCTCAACCGTGAACGAAACCGCCACCGGCATCCCAGCTCGTTGCGCCGCGCGGGTGATGCCGATAGCTTCTTCCACATAGCTCATGGTGATAGCGCAGACCATATCCGCGCCGTTTGGGCGGCCGTTCCTGCTGCGTCCTTCAACAACACAAAGGCAGCGAAGTCGGGCAGCTCAATGCCATCGTGAAAGATCAGCGTGGTCTCCAGCCCACCGTCGGTGAGGAACAGATCCCCGCCTAGCTGCGGCAATGCGGTGCGATAAGCAGTCATATCTAGTGCTCCTTAAAGCCCCCGTGAGCAGAGGAACAAGGAATGCCGCCTATGCAGCCAGTTGTGCGCGATGCCGCAACAGAAAATCGAGCATCAAAATCCTGGAACAAGCGGAGAAAGGCGAGCAGACCGTTGCGGCTGTCTGCCGTGAACACGGTATCGCCGAAAATACGTTCTACCGCTGGCGCAAAGCCTAGGGCAGGATGTCGCTCAACGAAGTCCAGCGGCTCAAGGATCTGGAGAAAGAGAATGCGCGTCTCAAGCGGCTGCTCGCCGAGCGCGATCTGGAAGTCGACGCGCTCAAAGAGTTGCTGGCAAAAAAACTGTGACCATCGCCGAGCAGCGTGATGCGGTGCGGTTCCTGGCGACCAAAGGCATCTCGGTGCGGCGCGCCTGCCAGCTGGCGCAGCTGGAGCGTGCCACCTTCCAGTATCGGGCGCGGACGCGCCCTGATGAGGAGGCGGCGCTTGCGGATATCAGCGAGCTTGCTCAACAGCATCCGCGCTACGGTTATCGCCGTATTTGGGCGCTGCTCCGACACAAACGGAGCATCAATCGCAAGCGCGTGCATCGACTGTGGAAGCGCGCGCGGCTCCAGGTCAAACGCGCAGTACGCCGCCGACCACGGCGCAATCGTCCCGCGCCGCTGGCGGCAGCCTACCCCAATCATGTGTGGGCGTACGATTTTGTGGAAGATTATGCGCTGGACGGGAGCACACTGCGGATTTTGAGGTGATGGACGAGTTCACACGGGAAGGGCTGGATATCGATGTGGACACCAGCAGCTCGGCGGAACGCGTGATCCGTCGCCTGGAAGAACTCGTCGCACGGTATGGTGCGCCGGACTATCTCCGGAGCGATAACGGGCCAGAGTTCGTGGCCATCGCGATCCAGACGTGGCTGGCCAGACAGCAGATTGCAACGCTGTACATTGATCCGGGCTGCCCCTGGCAGAATGGAAAGGAGGAGCGGTTCAACGGCACGGTGCGTGATGAATGTTTGAATATGCATGTCTTTAACTCGGCCAGTGAGGCTGCCGTACGGGTGCGACTATTCCGCCAGCACTACAATGAGGAGCGCCCGCATAGTGCGCTGGGCTATCAAACGCCGTCAGGGTTCAAGTGTGCCTGGGTTGCAGCCCAGGAGAAATCGGACGATCCTAACATTGCAACTTGACTAGATCCGGGGGAGCATGACACTGGGGCATTGTCACCCAGTCGCCGTTTCTATTCGATGGCAGTATGCTGGAAAACATCCGCTACGGCCGGCCCGCCGCAACCGACGCCGAGGTCGAACGTGTGGCGCGCGAGGTCGGCGGCGGCGACTGGATCACCGGCATGCCGAACGGCCTCGCGACCGAGGTCGGCGAGCGCGGCGCGCAGCTCTCGATGGGCCAGAGCCAGATCGTCGCGCTGGCGCGCGTGCTGCTGCAAGACCCGGCGATTGTGATCTTGGATGAGGCAACCGCCAGCATCGACCCGCTGACCGAGACGCTGATCCAGGAAGGGCTCGACCTGGTGCTGGAGCACCGCACCGCGATTGTGATCGCCCACCGGCTCTCCACCGTGCGCCACGCCGACCGAATCATCGTACTACGCAAAGGCGCGATCATCGAACAGGGCGACCACCAGGGGCTGCTGGAGCGCGGCGGCCACTATGCCGAGCTGTACAATACCTACTTCCGACACCAAAGCCTGGAATATATCGAGCGCGCGCCGGCGCTGGCGCAAATAGAATTTACGCATCGCGCGGATTTTCATTCCTGGTAGGTTCTTTTTTCACCTTGCGGGGTGAAAAAAGAACCTACAAAAAGATAAAGTACCATGCTGCCGGTCAAATCGGCTCCGCGATCGTGATCAGCCGGTACGACATATCCACCACCGACCCATCCACGATCACGCTGGCGCCATAGCACGAGACCATTGTGACACGCTCGTGTCCGATCGGAAAGATATATTCGACCTGGTCGGGCGTGGCCTGGATCTGCTGTGTGATCGCGTAGGCATGCGCCATACCCAGGTCATCGTACACCGTCAAGCGCGCGCCGACGGGCAGCTCCTTCAGCCGCGCAAATGGCGCGGGGATGCCGGGCGCGTTCGCGAAGCGCAGCACATGCGCCCAGAAAACGACATTGTCGCCCTGGCCCGGCGCGGCGCTCGCAGTATACCAGCCAACATCGTGGTCGGGCACGATCAGCTCGCCGCTGACATCCATACCAACCCCAACTGTTCGATAATCCAGCCCGATCGCATCGATCACCAGCCGTGTGGGCGCGCTGGCCTGTATCGGCGCCGGCGGCGCGGCTGCTCTTGGTGAAAGCTCGCGGCCGAGCAAGCCCAGCAGCACATTAAATGGCGGCGGGTTCTCGGGGTGCAGCTCGAAGCGCGCGCGCTCAAACCACTGCACGGTATAAAAACGCCCGTCGCTCCCGCGCTCTGGTGCGGCATCGCTTAGCGGCAGCCCGAACAGCCCCAGGCTCTCGCTATCATTGATGCTTGGGTCGCCGTCCAGGTTCAGCCCGCTGGCCTGCCAGGCCACCAGCAGCTCACCGCACACCGCGTGCCCAGTCTCGGCGAAGGTACGGCAATCGGCAGACGGCGCGATGCGCGGGAACGTCTTCCAGTCGCGCCGCAGCTGGCCCAGACGATCCGCGCCCATACGACCCATGAGCACATCGTAGGGCGGCGGGTTCTCGGGGTGCAGCTCCAGCCGGCTGCGCTCGAACCATTGCACCTGAGTCGGCCGGCGCTCGATCAGCTCGGGCTGCTGCGGCGTGATCGGGAAGCCAAACACCATCAGCCCCCCATTGCGCTCCCAGAAATCGCGGATCGGGCCGGCAATGCAGTAGCCGGTTTCGGGAAAGCAGCGCGCTCCTGCCTGAGCCTGGGTGCCGGCAGCGCCGCCCAGAGCAAGCAAGCAGCAGATCGCCAGCAGAGTGAGCAAACGGCGCCATCGACGATTCACGGCAAATTCCTTCTCGGCATACGGCCTTCTCCTGAAAACATCTTATCGATCTCCGGCGCTTCCGTCAAGCTGGCGCAAGCGGTTTGGGAGTTGCACGCACACACCCTTTCTGCTATACTTCTTGGCTGGATTCGGCATTCCGGCGCGGTGCGAGCGCGTCTCTTCAAGCCAGCAATTCATCGGCTCGATCGCGAGCACCGAAATGGAAAGCGAGCATAGACGCTTTGGAGCAGGCGACCACAATTGTAGGGCACCTCGCGCCCGATCTGGATTGCCTGACGGCGATCTGGATCTTGATTCGCTTTGGCGGCGCGGCGGATGCTGATCTGGTGTTTGTGCCTTCCGGTGAGACATTCGAACACCGGCCGGTCGATATCGACCCACGAATCGTGCATGTCGACACCGGCGGCGGGCGCTACGATCATCACCAGCGCAAAGCGCAGCACCTATGCGCCGCTGAGCTGGTGCGGCGCGCGATTGCCCCCAAAGATGCGGCGCTGGAGCGACTGGTTCGCCAAGTCTGCCAGCTCGATAATGCCACCGCGCCGGCCGGCGAGCATAGCTTCTTCAATGTCAATGCGCTGATCGCCGGCTACAATTTGCTCTACCCTACCCGACCGCACTATGTGGCCTTTGCGATGCTTCCAAACCTCGACGCCTGGCACGAGCACGAGTCGCGGCAGCTGCGGCTGGAGGCAGCTTTCGCGCGCCGGCTGGAATTCGATACGCCCTGGGGTCTGGGAATTGCGCTTGAAAGCGAGGACGGCGGATCGAGCAAGCTGGCCTTTGGGCGCGGCGCCGTGCTGTACGCCTACCGCGACGGCCACGGCTGGATGGGCATCGCCGCCCAGGCGCGCTCGCATGTCGATCTCGCGCCAGTCTACCAGGATCTGCAATCGATCGACCGGGATGCCGACTGGTACCTGCACCCAAACCATCGGCTGCTGTTGTGTGGCACGGCCAAGGCGCCACCACGGGTACCTTCGCGCCTGACACTGCCCGAGCTGGTGCGCGTAATTCAAGGGCAGACGCTGTGCCTATAGCCGATAGCCGATATTCCGGCCCTTATCGTCTATCGACGGCTAATGCACACTATGACGGTATCAGGAGGAGATCGCTATGAAAGTCAGCGACGTGATGACGGCGAACGTAATCAGTGTGCCCGACACCAGCAGCATCGAAGATACTGCACGAGTGCTGGCGCGCCACCGGATCAGTGGCGTGCCGGTGATCAATAGCAGTGGCGCGCTGGTGGGCCTGGTGACTGAGTATGATTTGATTTCGAAACATGGCCAGGTTGTCACTGATATCATGAGCCGCGGCACGATCAGCGTCACCGAAGATACCGATGTCGAAGAGGTGGCGCATCTGCTGACCAACCGGCGCATCCGGCGGGTGCCGGTGCTGCGCGGCGATCGGCTGGTGGGGATTGTCAGCCGATCCGATCTGGTCAAGCAGATCGCCATGCGCTGGGTCTGCCCGACATGTGGCGAAGTGCTGCGCGGGCCGGAGGCTCCCGATCAGTGCCCGCGCTGCCACGCGCCAAAAAGCGCGTTTACCCACGAAACAATGCAGCCAGGGATGTAAAGAGTAAAACAAGAGCAGGGAGCGCAGGGTGGCATAACCTGTTCTACACTCTGCGCTCTCCGTTCTATTGTTAAAGGAGTAAAGGACAATGACCAAAGGCAGCAAAGCGCAGCAGGCGCGGGCCGCCGAAAACGGGCGATCCGACCTGGCCAGCGAGGATGCGGAGCAGCTCAAGCACTACTACTATCAGATGTTGTTGCTGCGCGTCTTCGAAGAGCGCACCAGCGAAATGTACACCAAAGCTAAAATCGGCGGATACTGCCACCTGAATTTGGGCGAAGAGGCGACGATCGTGGGCCTCATGGCAGCGCTGACGCCCGATGATTATATATTTACAAATTACCGCGAGCACGGCTATGTGATTGCGCGCGGGGTCGAGCCTGGCGCGGTCATGGCCGAGCTATTCGGTAAAGAGACCGGCGTGTCGAAGGGGCGCGGCGGCTCCATGCACCTGTTCGACGCCGAGAAGCACTTCATGGGCGGCTACGCGATCGTCGGCGGGCAGCTGCCGCTGGCCACCGGCGCGGCCTATGCGCTGAAGTATCAGGGCAAGCCAGGTGTGGTCGTTTGCCAGATGGGCGACGCCACGACCAATATCGGCGCCTGGCACGAGTCGCTCAACCTGGCGGCGCTGTGGAAGCTGCCGGCGATCTTCTTCATTGTCAATAACGGCTATGGCATGGGCACTACCGTCGAAGAAGGCTCGGCCGAGCCGGAGCTGTGGAAGAAGGGCAGCGCATTCCGCATGCATGGCGAGCGTGTCGATGGCACCAACGTGCTGGCGGTGCGCGATGCCACCCGCCGCTTACGCCAGCAGGCCGAGCAAAACGGCGAGCCGGCGATCATGGATGTGATCAGCTTCCGCTTTCGAGGCCATTCGGTGATCGATGCCGATCGCTACCGCGATGCGGAAGAGGTCAAGCGCGAGCGCGCGCGGCAAGACCCAGTGCTGCTGTTCGCGAATCAGCTCACCGAGGCGGGGATCGTGGACGATGCATGGCTGAAGGAGACCGCCGATCGGGTCAAGCGCGAGGTGCAAGAGGCGATCGACTTTGCCGAGAAGAGCCCCGACCCCAAGATTGAGGATTTGTTCGACTATATGTATGCTACGCCGGTGCCGAACACGCCTGGGCGCGAAGAGGCGGCTGCGATTGCCCAACAGATCAGTGGGGGACGCAAATAATGCCAGTGATTACCTATCGCCAGGCACTCAACGACACCTTGGGCGAGGAGCTGGCGCGTGACCCAAACGTGCTGCTGATGGGCGAGGAGATCGGCAAGTTCCAGGGCTCGTACCGCATCACCGAGGGCTTGCAGAGCGAGTTCGGCAAACAGCGCGTGGTCGATACCCCGATCGCCGAGGAGGGCTTTGTCGGCCTGGCGACTGGCGCGGCGATGCTCGGCCTGCGCCCGGTGGTCGAGATCATGACGATTAACTTCATCCTGGTGGCGATCGACCAGATCGTCAACCACGCCTCGAAGATTCACTACATGTTCGGCGGCCAGGCGCGCGTGCCACTGGTGATCCGCACGCCATCGGGCGGCGTCGGCCAGCTGGCGGCGACGCACTCACAGAGCTTCGAGAACTGGTTTGCTTACTGCCCAGGGCTCAAGGTCGTGGCGCCCGCCACGCCATACGACGCCAAGGGGCTGATGCGCAGCGCCATCCGCGACGACGACCCAGTGATCTTCATCGAAAGCCTGGCGCTGTACGATACCAAGGGCGAGGTGCCGCGGGACGACGACTACACCTTGCCGATCGGCATGGCCGAGGTCAAGCGCGAAGGCGCCGACATCACCGTGGTATCATACTCGCGCATGACTGTGGTGGCAATGCAGGTAGCGCAGAATCTTGAGAAGGAGGGCATCAGCGTCGAAGTGATCGACCTGCGCTCGCTGCGGCCGCTCGATCGGCCAACAATCATCAACTCGGTCAAGAAGACCAATCGCGCAGTGGTGATCGAAGAAGACTGGCGCTCGTACGGCATCGGGGCTGAGATTGCGGCGACGATTCAGGAGGAGGCGTTCGACTATCTCGATGCGCCGGTTCAGCGCGTCGCAGGTGTGGAGGTTCCGCTGCCATATGCCGCCAAGCTATCGCAAGCATCCAAGCCTGGCGCGCAGGATCTGATCAACGCTATTCGGCGGGCGCTGCAAGGAGGTAAGCGATGGCAGAAGTAACCATGCCGCGGCTCAGCGATACCATGTCGGAGGGCGCGGTCGGGCGCTGGCTGAAGAAGCCGGGTGATGCGGTCGCCGACGGCGAAATTATCGCCGAGATTGAGACCGACAAGGCCACCATGGAGCTCCAGGCGTTCGAGAGCGGCACGCTCCAGAAGATTCTGGTGCCCGAGGGCCAGACCGTGCCGATTGGCCAGGCGATAGCGATCATCGGCGATGGCGCTGCACCGGATGAAGCCGCCGCGCCCGATGCGGGCGCGCAGCAGGCAGCATCGGAAGAGGGCGGCGCCGAGGCAAGCGCGCGTAACACGGCCGAAGCAAAGGCCGAGGCACAGCAGGCGCCGGCAACCCCTGCGCCGCAGGCCGCGCCGCCGGCCAGCCAGAGCAACGGTCAGTCCAGCGATGAGCGGATCAAGGCATCGCCGCTGGCCCGGCGCATGGCTGATGAGCGCGGGATCGATCTGCGCCAGGTTCAGGGCACTGGCCCGGGCGGGCGGATCATCAAGGAGAATATCGAAAGCTTCCAACCGTCGGCTGCGCCGACCACCGCACCGGCTGCTACACAGGCTCCAGCCCCTGCCGCGTCCCAACCCGCTGCCGCCGCGCCCGCTCCAGCCGGCGAGGTGACACCAATGAGCCGGATGCGCCGTGCGATCGCCCGCGCGATGACCGATTCGCAGCCGGGCACACCACACATCTATGTCACCGCCGAGATCGATATGGCTGCGGCGGTCAAACTGCGCAAACAGATCATCGACAGCGGTGCCTCGGAGGTCAAGATTTCGATCAACGACCTGGTGGTCAAGGCATCCGCCAAGGCGCTGCTGAAGTTCCCAACGCTCAACAGCAGCTACACCACCAGCGCCGATGGGCAGCCAGGCGTGGCGCGTCACCAGCAGATCAATGTCAGTGTAGCGGTGGCGCTGGAGGATGGGCTGGTAGCGCCAGTGGTGCGCGACACCGACAAGAAGGCGCTTGGCACGATCGCCGGTGAGATCAAGGACATGGCCGGCCGCGCGCGCGAGGGGAAGATCAAGCAGAATGAGCTGGAGGGCGCGACGTTCCAGGTCTCGAACCTAGGCATGTTCGATGTGGTCGAGTTTACATCGATTATCCCAGCACCGCTGGCGGCCTCGCTCTCGGTCGGCGTAGTGCGCCAGACGCCGGTGGTACGCAACGGCGAGCTGGCGGTGGGCGAGCTGATGTACGTGACGCTCAGCGTCGACCACCGCGTCGCCGACGGTGCGACCGCCGCGCAGTTCTTGCAGGAGCTGCGGCGGCTGCTTGAGTCGCCGATGAGCCTGCTGGTCTAAGCTCAGCCCGAACAAAGAACAAAGAACAGAGAACAATGGGCCGGTCGCACTCATTGGGTGATCAAACGCTGCGGTCCGCGCTAGCTGGCCCTTCGGTACGCCGGGTGCGCCGGCCGTACGCGATGATGACCTTGACCACGCGCGGTCCGGCGGCGGGCACGCGCATCCTGGCCGGGCAAGTTGCCGGCCATCTGGGCCACGCCTTCTCGGCGGGCTATAACCGGTACGTCGGCAGGCCGCGCGGCTGGGTGCCGCTGCGCCAACCGACCGTCGCCTCTAGCTCACGTGCTGTACCCCAAATCTGAACAGCTACTGGCCGTTCTAAACTTGCACATTCGCCATACCTATGCTATACTCGCGCCCGTCCTAAAGGTGTACACAGTGCTGTTTTTGTCTTCAACCTCCAATCCAGGTTGAATTTTTATGCGCCTCTACCATACTGATTGTGAAAGAGTTCCCAATGCGCGATTGACTTCATATATCGCCTGTGATATACTGATTGTGAAAGAGTTCCCAAAGTATAAGTAAAGAAGGGAGCCCTATGTTATGCGTAACCGGCTAGTCTGGATATTTCTCGCCTTACTCGTCGGCGGCATCGTGCTGCAGTACCTCTTCGGCATCAAGATGTCGCGCGAAGACATCCATATCTCGGCCAGGGCCGAGCCGCTGGCGTGTATCGGCGGCGAGCGGGTCGGCGAGGCCTGTTCGCCCGGGACGATCCTGCCGATCACCAATTCGTTGGTGATGACCATACTGGTAGACCTGGTGCTGCTGCTGGTGATTATCTTTGGTGCGCGCAACATGCAGCTCGTGCCGCGCGGGTTCCAGAACGTGGTCGAGACGGTCGTCGAGGGGTTCTACAACTTCGCGCTCGGCATCGACCCCCGGAACGTCAGCAAATTCTTCCCGCTTCCCGCCACGATCTTTATCTTCTTCCTGGTCGCAAACATGCTCGGGCTGATACCTGGAGTGGGCAGCATCGGAATATGCGTGCCAGCGGAGCCTGAGGCCGCAGCAGCCGCGCCAGCGGCAGCGAGTTCGTCTGTCTTCAGTGGGCTGCCCGGCTACTGCGGCGCGGGCAACATTCTCATCCCTTGGCTGCGCGCTCCCGCCGCCGACCTGAACGTGACCTTCGCGTTCGCGCTGGTGGCCGTGTTTATGATCGAATACTTTGGCGTACAGGCGCTTGGCTTGTCTTACTTTACCAGGTTCTTTAATCTCAGGGAAGGTGCGCTCGGCTTCTTTGTCAGCCTGATCGAGCTCATCTCGGAGATCTCCCGTATCATCTCGTTCGCCTTCCGTATTTTTGGCAACATCTTCGGCGGCGAGGTCATCCTGATTGTGATGTCTTTTCTGCTGGCGTACGTGTTACCACTGCCGTTCTATGGGTTCGAGCTATTTGTCGCGTTCATCCAAGCGGTGATTTTTGCGGTACTGACGCTGGTGTTCATGTCGATTGCAGTGGTGGCGCACGGCGGACACGAGGATCACAGCCCAGGCGAGGTGGCGCATGGCGAGACGCAGGCCAGTCCGGCATAATAAGCGGGGCAGGTATGCGGCAGCAGATATTGTGATCGTTTCTGAATATCCTTCGTAACAGCCTTTTAAGGAGGTATACAGCAATGGATGAGGCGAGTGCTCGACTGATCGGCATGGCTCTGGCGATCGGCCTCGGCGCGATTGGACCTGGCGCCGGAATCGGCATTGTATTCAGCGGCGCGGTGCAGGCGATGGGCCGGAACCCCGAGGCGGAGGGGTTGATTCGCACCTATATGTTCCTCGGGTTCGCGCTGGCGGAGGCACTGTTCATCTTCGCTCTGGTCTTCGGTATTATGATCGGCTTCGGTATTATCTAGCGTACGCCCGCATCGGACGCTACCGCAGGTGTTGCCGGCTAGGCACGACCGAGGAGAACAGAAGTGGAAAAACTAGGCATTAACTGGGGTTTGCTGATCGCGCAGATCTTCAACGTAGTCCTGCTGGTCTGGTTGCTCACGCGCTTCCTATACCGGCCGGTGCTGAATATGCTCAACGAGCGTACGCGCCGCATTCAGGAGAGCCTAAGAGAGACTGAGCAAGTTAAGGAGCAGCTCGCGCGCGCCAACCAGGATTACGATCAGAAACTGGCGCAGGCGCGCCAGGAGGCCGCCGCGATCCTCGCGCAGGCACAGGAGCGCGCCAAGCTTCAGGAAGCTGAGATCATCGCGCAGGCGCGCCAGGAGGCCGATCGCATTCGCTCCGACGCGCGCGAGCAGGCGGTACAGGAGCGCGATCAGCTGATGCGCGACCTGAAGAACCAGATGGCCGACCTGGTGACGATCACCGCCTCGCGTGTGCTGGGCGAGGAGTTGAAGTCGAACCACGATCAGCTGATCGAGGAATCGCTGGCAAGCCTGGGACGGCAGAACTAGTTAAGAGTTATGAATTAAGAGTGGTGAGTTAGGGCTTGAATCGATCCAGAGCGTGCTTCTAAACTCAAAACTCAAAACTTTTAACTTTTAACTTTTAACTTGGAGGTATTGAGTGAGCACTTCAGACTCCCAGGTCTATGCGCGGGCGCTGTATGATGGGCTGCTTGGCGATGCGCAGAAGGCGCTGAAAGCGGCGGCCAAGCGGCTTGGTGGCGCGCAAGGCGACGCGGCTACACTGGAGCAGCAAGCGATTGCCGCGTTGCCGGCCGACGCGCCGCGTGAAGTTCGCAACTTCCTGGTTGCGCTGGCGCGCGATGGCAAGCTCGATCTGTTGCCGGCGGTGGTTCAGTCGTTCGAGCAGTATGGTCAGAGCAATGCCCGCCCGCTCACTGGCGAAGTAATCAGCGCGATCGATCTGGACGAGCAGCAGCGCGCCAAGATCGCCGGCGATCTACGCGCGCGTTATGGCGATCGACTGGAACTGCGCTATAGTGTCGACCCATCGTTGATCGGCGGCTTGATTATTCGGATCGGCGATCAGGTGCTCGATAACAGTCTGCGCGCCCGCCTCAGCGCAATCCAGCGAAGCATGCTGGCAAGCTGAAACGCGCAGCGCAAACATACACAGCGCATGTGTCCATATAGAGATCAGAACGTAGAGATTAGGGATTGGAGATTGATGTTGCGCGTCAATTTCTGATCTTTAATCTCTCAATCGCTATAAAGAGGAGGTGCCGGCCATGGCCGTTGCAACAGATGCACTTTATCAACGTTTACTAAAAAGTATTCAGGACGGCACGGAGCTGCGCCCGCAATTGGTCAACGTCGGCACCGTGCTTTCGGTGGGCGATGGCGTGGCGCGGATCGAGGGCCTCGATCAGGCGATGGCATCGGAGTTGCTGGAGTTCCCGGTCAAGGCCGGGCGCAGCGACCCGGTCTACGGCATCGCGCTGAACCTCGAGCGCGAATCGGTCAGCGCGATCGTGCTCGGCGATTACCTCAGCATCGAAGAGGGCGACCAGGTCAACTCGACTGGCCGGATCATCTCGGTGCCAGTCGGCCAGGAGTTGCTCGGCCGGGTGGTCAACGCGCTTGGGCAGGCGATCGACGATGGCGGGCCGATCAACACGACCGCCTACCGGCCGATCGAGCGCATCGCGCCAGGCGTGATCGTGCGCCAGCCGGTCGATACGCCGGTTCAGACCGGTATTATCGCGATCGACGCGATGATCCCGATCGGTCGCGGCCAGCGCGAGCTGATCATCGGCGACCGTCAAACCGGCAAGACGGCGGTGGCGATTGACACGATCATTAATCAGAAGGGCAAGGGCCTGGCCTGTATCTATGTCGCAATCGGCCAGAAGCGCGCCCAGGTGGCCCAAATCGTCGGCATCCTGGAGAAGTATGGCGCGATGGAGTATACCACTGTCGTCGCCGCTACTGCCTCGGAGTCGGCCGCGCTCCAGTATATCGCGCCCTACGCCGGCTGTGCGATAGGCGAAGAGATTATGGAAAACGGCGTACAGATCGGCGGCGCGACTGTGCGCGATGCGCTGATCGTCTACGACGACCTGAGCAAGCACGCCACCGCCTACCGCCAGGTGTCGCTGCTGCTGCGGCGCCCGCCCGGCCGTGAGGCCTACCCCGGCGATGTCTTCTACCTGCACTCGCGCCTGCTCGAGCGCGCCGCGCGCCTGAGCGATGAGCTTGGCGGCGGGTCGCTGACAGCGCTGCCGCTGATCGAGACCCAGGCCAACGACGTGTCGGCCTACATCCCGACGAATGTGATCTCCATCACCGATGGGCAGATCTTCCTGGAGGGCGACCTGTTCAACGCCGGTATCCGGCCGGCGCTCAACACCGGCGTCTCGGTCTCGCGCGTGGGCGGCGCGGCACAGACGCGCGCAATGCGCTCGGTGGCCGACCGCTTGAAGCTGGATATGGCGCAGTTCCGCGACCTGGCGGCCTTCGCCCAGTTCGCATCCGACCTCGACCCAACCACCAAGGCGCAGCTCGACCGCGGCTCGCGGCTTCAGGAAGTGCTGAAGCAGCCGCAGTACCAGCCAGCCCCGCTGGAGGATCAGGTGGCGCTGCTGTACGCCGCGACCAACGGCTTCCTGGACGACGTGCCGGTGAGCCAGGTCGGGCATTGGAAACAGGATTTCATCCAGTTCCTGCACACCGCCCACTCCGACCTCAGCCGGCAAATCTTCGACACCCGGCTCGATCGCAAGTTCCCGTCGGATGAGATCAGGAGCGGGCTGGAGGAGGCGATCAAAGAGTTCAAGCAGACGAGCAATTACGCCGAGTAAGGGTTACGGGTTACGGGTTAAAGATCATTGATTTCGTTGACGACATTGCTATCAGTGATCCTAACCCCTAACCCCTAACCCCTAAGAGGTAGACATGCCAAGCACACGAGAAATTCGCCGGCGGATCCGCTCAGTCAAAAATATGACCCAGATCACGCGCGCGATGGAGATGGTCTCGGCGTCGAAGATGCGGCGCGCCCAGCGCAATGTGCTCGCCACCCGGCCTTATGCAGATCGGATGCTCGACGTGATGGGCGAGCTGACCGATCGAGCAGTCGGTACGCGTAGTGGCACGCTGCTGGAGGTGCGCCCGAACGTGCGCTCGGTTGGTCTGATCGTCGTCACGCCCGACAAAGGCCTAACCGGCGCGATGATTACCAACGTGCTGCGCCGCGCCGGGCGCTTTATCCTCGACGAGCACGGGCGCGGGCACCAAGTCGAGACGCTGGCGGTCGGCAAGAAAGGCCGCGACTTCCTGGTGCGCACTGGGCAAAACCTGGTCGCGGAAGTGACCAAGCTGGGCGATTACCCGCGCTTGATAGATACGCTGGGCATTGCGACAAGCGTGATCAGCGGCTTCCTCGAGGGGCGCTACGACGAAGTCTATGTGATCTATAGTGAGTTCGTCAACACGCTGGTGCAGCGCCCGTCGCTCAAGCGGCTGCTGCCGGTCGAGCCGCCTAACGAGCCAGCCGAGAAAAAGTGGGACTACAACTACGAGCCGGGCCAGGAGGAAGTATTGGGTGAGCTGCTGCCACGCTTCGTCGAGGTGCAGCTGTACCAGGCTATCCTTGAATCGATCGCCAGCGAGCACAGCGCGCGCATGGTAGCCATGCGCAACGCCACCGACAACGCCAAAGATCTGACCCGCGACCTGACGCTGTCGTACAATAAAACCCGCCAGGCCAATATTACGAAAGAGGTGTCCGAGATCGCATCGGGCGCCGCCGCGCTCGCCGAATAGTAAATAGTTAAGAGTTAAAAGTTAAGAATTTGAACCGATTACTCTTAACTTTTAACTCCTAACTCTTAACTCTTAACTGGAGGCAGAAATGGCTGGAGCAACTGGAGAAATAACTGATATTATCGGCGTGGTGCTGAACGCCAAGTTCCCTGACCAGGGCACGCCTGAGATCTACAACGCGATCGAAATTCCGCTCGATGCTGGCGGGCGGCTGGTCGCGGAAGTCCAGCAGCATCTCGGCGGTGGTGTGGTGAAAGCCGTGGCCATGAGCACCACCGACGGTCTGCGCCGTGGCATGAAAGCGATCGATACCGGCCAGCCGATCTCGGTGCCGGTCGGCCCGGGCACGCTCGGTCGGGTGTTCAACGTGCTGGGCGACCCAATCGATAGCGACACGCCGGTCGATATACAGGAGCGCCGCCCGATCCACCAGCCAGCGCCCTCGTTCGCGGATCAGTCGGTGCAGGCGCAGATCTTCGAGACCGGCATCAAAGTGATCGATCTGATCGCGCCGTTCACCCGCGGCGGCAAGACCGGCATCTTCGGCGGCGCCGGCGTGGGTAAGACGGTGGTGATCCAGGAGCTGATCGCCAATATTGCCAAAGAGCAGTCGGGCTACTCGGTCTTCGCCGGCGTGGGCGAGCGCTCGCGCGAGGGCAATGACCTGATCGGCGAAATGAAGCACGCCCGAATCGACGAGAACACCACCGTGTTCGATAAAACCGTGATGGTATTCGGCCAGATGAACGAGCCGCCAGGCGCGCGCTTGCGCGTGGCGTTGACCGGCCTGACCATGGCCGAGTACTTCCGCGACGAGGGCCGCGACATCCTGCTGTTCATCGACAACATCTTCCGGTTTGTGCAGGCCGGATCGGAGGTCTCTGCGCTGCTAGGGCGTATGCCCTCGCAGGTGGGCTACCAGCCGACGCTCGGCACAGAGATGGGTGAGTTGCAGGAGCGGATTACCTCGACTAAGAAAGGTTCGATCACTTCGATGCAGGCGGTGTATGTGCCGGCGGACGACTATACCGACCCGGCGCCAGCAACCACCTTCGCGCACCTGGATGCGACGATCTCGCTTGAGCGCAGCATCTCGGCCAAGGGTATCTACCCGGCGGTAGATCCGCTGGCATCGACCAGCCGTATCCTCGACCCGAATATCGTGGGCGAGGAGCATTACCGGGTTGCGCTCAGCGTGCAGCGTATCCTGCAGCGCTACAAAGACCTACAGGACATCATCGCCATCCTGGGCGTGGAAGAGCTTTCGGACGAGGATAAGCTGACGGTGTCGCGCGCGCGCAAGATCGAGCGCTTCTTCTCGCAACCATTCACCGTCGCGCAGCAGTTCACTGGGCGCGCGGGCAAGTACGTGCCGATCGCCGAGACGGTCAAGAGCTTCGCGCGCGTGCTGGCTGGCGAGGTCGACCACATCCCCGAACAGTATTTCTTCCTGCAAGGCCCGCTGGAGGATGTGATCACGGCGTACGAGGCGAGCCGGAAGTAGAGTTCAAAGTTAAGCGTTAAGCGTTAAAAGTTATACAACCGCTAACTTTTAACGCTTAACGCTTAATTCCTAACTGGTGAGGGTTATGCCAATTCACCTAGAAATTGTCACCGCCGAGCGGGTGGTGCTCTCCGACGATGTGGATCAGATCAACGCGCCGACAAAGGATGGCCGTGTCGGCATCCTGCCGCGCCATATGCCGCTCCTGACCATCCTTGATGTTGGCGAGCTGACGATCATCAAAGATGGTACGACCACGCCGTTCGCGGTCTCGGGCGGCTTCATGGAAGTGCTGCCGAATCGGGTGACCATTTTGGCCGACACCGCCGAGCGTGCCGATGAGATCGACGAGGCGCGTGCCGAGGAGGCCCGCCGCCGCGCCGAGGAGCAGATCGCGCAGCGCCAGAGCAACCAAGATATAGCCCTTGCGGAGGCTGAGCTGCGCCGTGCGCTGATCCGTCTCAAGGTTGCGCAGCTCAAGCGCAATCGCCGACAGTAAGAAATAACGAGTGACAAGTGACGAGTGACAAGTAATGTTATACTTACTCGTCACTCGTCACTTGTCACTCGGGAGCCGGTATGCGGAAAATCGGGATTGATCTTGGCACCGCGAATGTGCTGGTCTATGTCAAGGGCCGCGGGATCGTGCTCTCGGAGCCCTCGGTGGTGGCGCTGTCCACCAAAGATAATCGCGTCAAGGCTGTCGGTGCCGACGCGCTGGCTATGCTTGGGCGCGAGCCGGAGAGCATCGAGGTGGTGCGGCCGATGCGCAACGGTGTGATCGCCGACTACGATATCACCGAGGCGATGCTGCGCTACTTCATCAAGAAGGCCAGCAGCCCGTTTAGTATGAGCAAGCCCGAGGTGATGATCTGTATTCCAGCCGGCGTCACCACTGTGGAGATGCGCGCGGTCAAAGAGGCCGCGATCTCGGCCGGCGCGCGCTACGCTTACCTTATCCGCGAGCCGCTGGCGGCGGCGATTGGTGCGAATATTCCGGTCGCTCAGCCTTCCGGCAATCTGATCATCGATATCGGCGGTGGCACCACCGAGGTGGCGGTGATTTCGCTCAATGATATCGTCGTCAGCACCTCGGTGCGCGTCGGCGGCAATCGCTTCGACGAGGCAATCGCGGCGTATATCAAGCGCAAGTACAATATGCTGATCGGCGAGCGCACCGCCGAGAGCATCAAGATCGAAATCGGCTCGGCGCTGCCGCTGGCTCGTCCGTTGACGATGCAAGTGCGCGGCCGCGATCAGGTGGCTGGCCTGCCACGCACAATCGAGATCAACTCCAACGAGATCACCGAGGCGATCCAGGAGCCGCTCGAAGCGGTGGTCAATGCTACACGCATGGTGCTTTCCGAAACCCCGCCCGAACTGTCCTCCGATATTATCGACAAGGGCATGATCATGACCGGCGGAGGCTCAATGCTGCGTCGGATCAACGAGCTGCTGACCGAGGTGACCAGCGTACCCTGCTACGTTGCCGACCAGCCGGCTAACTGCGTGGCGATCGGCACAGGGCTGGCGCTGGAGCATATCGATATTCTGCGCGACAGCCTGTCGGGCGATGAGCTGAACTAGGTGTTGGGTATCGGGTGTTGGCAGATCACCCACCAACACCCAACACCCTACACCTGGCTTATGAAGCAAAAACTCAACCCGCCCGCCACTGGCCTGGTGCTCGAAATTGGCAGCGGCGACAATCCCAACCCGCGCTCGAATGTGCTGGTCGATCGCTTTGTGGGCGCAGATAACCGCGAGCGCGGCGGCGACCTGGTGGTCGATCGGCCGTTCGTGGTGGCCGATGCGCATCACCTGCCCTTTCGCGATGGCGCCTTCGCCTACACGATCTGCTCGCATATCCTTGAGCATATGGACGACCCACAGCAGTTCGCGCGCGAGCTAGAGCGAACCAGCGCGGGCGGCTACATCCAGAGCCCATCCGAGATCGCCGAGCGGCTATTCCACTGGTCGTTCCATCGTTGGTATGTCAACCTAGTCGGCGAGACGCTGGTGCTGCATCCCAAGGAGCCGGCCGAGCCGCTGGGCGAGCTGTTCGACTACCTCTACGAGTACAACCCGGCCTACTACTTCTTCCAACGCAGTATGCCCGATCTGTTCTGGATCGAGCAGGAGTGGCACGGCAAGCTCGCTGTCCAGGTGCGCGACTCATCGCCACTGCCCCTGCGCGATCCGGCTGCGCTGCGCGAGCTGGCGCGACCACGTATTTCGCTGCCGCGACTAGTGGCGCTGTTCTTCTCAACACTGCTGGCGCGACGGGTGCGAGCCGATACGCGCAAGAAGATTCGTTCTTTGCTCGGGCGAAGCTACGTGTAGTGCTGAGGACTGAGCACTCAGCTCTCAGTCCTCAGTCCTCAGTTCTTTATGCGAAGCATCACCATCCACCTGCTCAAGCCCAGCAAGGGCGCCACCATCACCTACAACGGCGAACTGCTGCGCCACGAGCCTGACTATATGCTGATCCACGCGCGCTGGGATCGGCCGCGGCTTGACCTTGGGTATGTCGCGTTCGAGCCGGGCGACCACTTCTACGAACATTTCTACACCGAGCGCTGGTATACTATCTTCGAGCTGCGCAGCGAAGCTGGTGTACTGAAGGGCTGGTACTGCAACATCAGCCGGCCGGCGCGAATCGACGGCGATACGATTACATCCGAGGATCTTGAGCTCGATCTGTTCGTGGCCCCCGATCGTGTGCAGATCTTGCGGCTCGATCTGGGCGAGTTCGCGGCGCGTGGCTTCGAGACTTCCGATCCGGCCACACACACGGCGGCGCTGGCAGCGCTCGATGAGCTTGAGCAAATGGCTCAGGCGGGAACACCACCGTTCGATATACTGACAATGGCAAGATGATCACCAGCAGCGGCACCAACGGCGACGCGACTTTGGCGATGGCCGCGAAGGGCGAGCTGATGCTGGCTGCTATGGCGCAGGACATTATCGACTTCCTCGAAGCGTTCGCCGCATTATAGAGCAGAAAGATCGAGGTACTCCATGGCGCTGGCCCATTTTCAACTCGCCTGTGAACCACAGCCAGATTCTGCCGCCGTCGTGCGTGGGCCGGCCGTGCGCTTTACTGTGTTGACGTCATGCCTGATTCGTCTGGAATATAGTGCGACTGAGGAATTTGAAGATTGTCCCAGTCAGGCGTTTTGGTATCGCCGCCAGCCGGTACCGCAATTTCAGGTGCGGCAGAACGGCGAGCTGATTGAAATCGAAACCGAACATGTGCATCTGCGCTATGCGCTCACCGAGCGGGGGTTTACGCCCGGCACATTATCGATTCTTGTCAAAGCCACCGACAGCACATGGTTTTTTGGCGATCATATCGACAAATCCGGCAACCTCCGAGGAACGACGCGCACGCTTGATCTAACCAATGGCTTTGCCGAGCTAGACCCCGGTTTGATGGCGCGCAGCGGGTGGGCGATCGTCGACGACTCGCGCTCACTGATCTTCGATCCGGATGGCTGGCTGACGGCGCGCACAGCTCCCGGCAATTTCGATCTGTACTTTTTCGGCTACGGGCGCGATTATGTCGCATGCCTGCAAGATTTCCAAAAGGTGGCCGGCAAAACGCCGCTGATCCCGCGCTGGGCATTGGGTAATTGGTGGAGCCGCTTTTGGGCCTATACGCAGGATGAACTGCAAGCGCTGATGGCCGCATTCGAAACCCATCAGGTGCCGCTTTCGGTCTGTATCGTGGATATGGATTGGCATATTACCGAAACAGGCGGTTGGTCGGTTGGCTGGACCGGCTATACCTGGAACACAACGCTGTTCCCCGACCCGCCAGGGTTTATCGCCTGGCTGCATGCGAAGGGCTTAAAAACCGCGCTGAACCTGCATCCCGCCGATGGCGTGTTCTCGCACGAATCCCAATACCAGCAGATGGCCGAGGCCTTGAGCGTCGATCCAGCCGCTGGTGAACCCGTAACATTCGATATCGCGAACCCCGCATTTGCCGACGCCTATTTTACGATCCTGCACCATCCGCATGAAGCTGACGGTGTAGACTTCTGGTGGTTGGATTGGCAGCAAGGGACGCAGACTAAAGTACAGGGGCTTGACCCGCTCGGCTGGCTCAATCACTTGCACTTCTACGATTTGGGGCGCGATGGCCGCAAACGCCCGTTTATTTTTTCGCGCTGGGGTGGGTTGGGCAACCACCGCTACCCAATCGGGTTTTCCGGCGATACAGTTGTAAGCTGGGAGTCGCTGGCGTTTCAGCCCTACTTTACTGCCACAGCGGCGAATGTGGGCTACGGCTGGTGGAGTCACGACATCGGTGGGCACATGTGGGGCATTGAAGATGCTGAGCTGTATACCCGATGGGTGCAGTTTGGCGCCTTCAGCCCGATTTTGCGCTTGCACAGTTCCAATAATCCGTATTCCGAGCGGTGCCCATGGGCGTGGGGTATCGCTGTAGAGCAGATCGCCCGCGAGGCGCTCCAGCTGCGCCATGCGCTGATCCCATACATCTACACAATGGCATGGCGAAACACTCAGGAAGGCGTGCCGCTGGTTACACCGCTCTATTACTCACACCCGGAATCCAGCGACGCGTATGATTGTCCCCAAGCCTATTGGTTTGGTAGCGAAGTGCTCGCCGCACCGTTTACTAGGCCCGCAATCTTGGAGCTAGGGATGAGCCGCCAACCGATCTGGCTGCCGGAAGGAGATTGGTTCAACTTCTTCACTGGCGAGCATTTTGTGGGTGGCTGGCATGTGGTGTATGGCGACCTGAGCGCCATTCCAGTATTCGCGAAGGCCGGCGCAATTGTTCCACTAGGGCCGAACGTCGGGTGGGGCGGCGTCGCTAATCCGGATACGCTGACGGTGCATGTGTTCGCCGGCGCAGACAATCGTTTTGCGCTCTACGAGGATGATGGCGAAACCACTGATTACCAGCGTGACCGCAATGCGCTGACGGTTTTTGAGCAGCACTGGGGCCAGAATAGCGTGAGTTTCACCATCGCCCCGGCAACCGGCGATACGACGCTGCTGCCGGCCCTGCGCACGTTTCATCTGGTGCTGCACGGGATCATTCAGCCCGAACAGATGACCTTGACGATCACCGGCCGACCTGCTACGCCGACGGCAGTTCAGTACGATGCGCACGCTGAAACCTTGACGGTCGCGGTTGGCGTGTTGACGCCAACTGACATGTTGCACCTGCTGGTATCTACCAGCCAACCGTCGCTACTTGCCAAGCGCGACCGCCGCGCCGACATTGTTCGCGAGATGTTGCGCGCCTTTAAGCTGGATACCAGGATCAAAGCCCAGATTGATAGCGACCTGCCACGCCTGTTGAGCGGCGAGATTGGAATCCTCCGTTATGGTTTATCTGAGACTCAGAGCAGCGCATTAGCCCAAGTGCTTGGCGAGCGCGCGGAATAATGGTACTTTATGTTTCTTGTATGTTCATTTTTCGCCCTGTGGGGTGAAAAATGAACATACATAGGACGTACGCTAACCATGGATTTTTACCCTTTGTGGGTCGTTTTTCGCCCTGTAGGGCGAAAAACGACCCACAAAAACGGAAAGTACCATGCTGCCGCAGGCTAAACTGCTTCGTGCGTCCGTCCTAATACAAAAGAAAAAATTCCGTCAGGAGAAAACCCTATGGCTCCCGAAATCGGCGTTGGATTGATCGGCTACGGCGCGATCGGGCGGCTGCACGCGCTGTGCTACCGCATGTTGGCGCTGGCGTACCCCGACCTGCCGCTGATGCCACGGCTAGTGGCGGTAGCGACGGCCAGCTCAGCCAGCGCTGAGCGCGCGCGCCGCGAGCTGGGCGATCTGGCCGTGACAACGCGCTTTGAGCGCTTGCTCGACAAACCCAGCGTCGCGCTGGTGGATTGCTGCGCGCCGACCGGCGACCATGCACGCATGGCCATGGCCACGCTGTTGGCCGGCCGGGCGCTGTTTTGTGAAAAGCCGCTGACGGCCAGTTTGGAGGATTCGGAGCGGATCGTGGCGCTGTCCCAAGAGCGGTCGCTCGTGGGCGGGGTCAACTTTCACTTCCGCTGGATTCCCGCCATTCAGGAGGCGCGCCGGCTTATCGATGCTGGGCTGCTTGGCGATGTGCTGGGCTTCCATATGCGCTACTATCGGTCGAGTAATCTGCGCCGCGACCGGCCCGCGACCTGGCGCTTCACCGGCGCGGGCAGCGGCGTGCTGGTCGATCTTGGCTCGCACCTAATCGACATGACGCTGCACCTGCTTGGCCCGATCGCCGCCGTGGCAGCCCACACTCGCACATTGGTCGAGCAACGGCCCGGTGCGGATGGCCGGATGATTCCAATCGAGAGCGACGATGTAGCTTGGCTCCAGATCGAGCTTGTCGGCGGCGGGCGCGGTGCGATCGAGGTGTCGAAGCTGGTGCCCGGCGCGGCCGACGATCTGCGGATCGAGGCGTATGGCTCGAACGGTGCGCTGACCTTCGACACACGCGACCCGAATACCCTGATCGTGGCCGAGGGCGCTGGCGCCGCGCTAGGCGGGCGCAGCATTGCGACATTCAGTCGCACCATGCCCCCCGCTGCCCTGCCCAGCGCGGAGACCTCGACGGCTACGCTCCAGTGGCACCTCGCATCACTGGCGGCCTTTGTGCGGTCGTTTGGAGGCGGGGCGGCAGCGCATCCGAATCTCCAGGCTGGGCTGGCGGTCGATCGCGTGCTCGTGGCGGCGGCCCAATCGGCCGCGCGCGATAGTGGGCTGATGCAGATCTCGGTAGAGGAGTGACGAGGCCCAAGCCTTGCGGCTTGGGCTTCAGAGGGTGGAACCGGCGAAAGCCTCGATTCCGAGATTGCCGATGTTGGTTGTCAAATAAGGCACGCCTCAGTAAGATCAAACGGCAGCGCGTGCTCGCTATGGCAGGATTATGGGTGGTTGATCTCCAGCGAAGCAGTGGAGCCGAGCTAGCGGCGACTGATCGTCCGCTGGAGATCAAGATACTTCCTTTGAAGGTTTGAAGGGTTGGTGCTAGGGGTACGCCACAGCCGGCTGGAGCCGGCGAGCAAGCGATTGCAAGCCGCGGTGCTGAAGCGCCTTGACCGACCCTTCGGTGCGGCCAAGCTTGTTCGCGACCTCCTGGATCGACATATCGCCCATGAAACGCATCTGGATGACTTGGCGTTGATCCTCAGTCAGGTCGTTGAGCGTACGCTTAAGCTCCTCGTACTCAAGTTGCGCGCTGACACTACCCTCGGGGCCATCGCACATACCGCCCCACGATTCAAGCGGCAGATGCTGGCGATTGCGCCGGCGGCGGATCGTGTCGATCGTCCGATCATGCGCGATCCGATACAGCCAGGCCGAGATCGGCCAGCCGCGATCCTCGTAGCGATGAATCCCCTCCAGCATGCGCAGGAAGACTTCGGCCTGGAGATCCTCGGCCAACTCGGCTTCACCAATTCGAAAATAGATGTAGCGATAGATCGCCGGCGCATAGCGCTCGTAGATTTGCGTGAACGCGGCATGATCGCCAGCCTTTGCACGGACAACCAGCTCGGAATCGTTGACGTTCGGCGACATTGTTGTGCTTCCTTACTGAAGCCGCTGCCTGGCGGCGCTTCGTGGTGTTCGAAAAAATAACTAAGCGCATTGTATAAGCTGGCTCATACCAGTTCATTACCACGGATCGCCGCTAGGATGACAAGATGACAAGATGCCAGAGTGACAACAGTTTGTAGCTACTATCTCCTGCTGTCGGCCTCCTGCCATCTGCCTTCTGGCTCTTGCAATACCTTGGACTGCGGTATAATAGTGCTTGATCAGGAGATAGAGGTATGGATACAAACAATGAGCGAAATGCAATGGTGCGTGCCCAGCTTGTGCAGCGCGGCATCACCGACAGCCGCGTGCTTGACGCGATGGCCACGGTGCCGAGGCATCTGTTTGTGCCGCCGGAGGCGCGCGCGCAGGCATATGGCGACCGAGCGCTGCCTATCAGCGAGGGGCAGACGATCTCACAGCCCTATATCGTTGCGCTGATGGCGCAGGCGCTGAGCTTGCGGCCGGGCGATCGTGTGTTGGAGGTAGGCGCGGGATCGGGCTACGCGGCGGCGGTGCTGAGCCGTCTGGCCAGCGAGGTCTATACAATCGAGCGCTGGCCCGCACTGGCTGAAACCGCCGAGCGTTGCCTCCATGATCTGGGCTACATGAATGTACATGTCTTTCACGGCGATGGAACGGCCGGGTTGCCAGCCTACGCGCCTTTCGATGCAGTTGTGGTCTCGGCGGCGTCGCCGTGGGTGCCGCGCCCGCTGCGCGAGCAGCTGGGCGAAGGCGGGCGGCTGGTTATACCCGTTGGCGGGCGCAATGAACAAATACTGCTGCGGCTGACTCGCACTGACCATCGAACTCATACCGCGCGCCTGGGCGAAGTGCGCTTCGTGCCGCTGATTGGAGAACACGCCTGGGAGCCGGCGGAACCGGAGGCGGGATCGAGCCGCGACGAAGGCGACGACCGACAAACCACGAACGAAGAATAATGAAAGTAGCAGGCAAATCGTGCGTAATATCTTCAGCATTCCCGACGAGGGCATTTTCCAAGGTAAATCCAATGATAATTTTGAGCTTCTGAAAGCCTGGGCCGGTACCACCTTGGCGTATGCGATCTTGCAGACCGGCGCGCAGAATCTCCTGACCTTTGGTTTCGTGATTGCTCTGCTGGTGTCCGGGGTGGTTTGTGGGCTGGCGTTTGTGTTCCACGAGCTGGCGCATAGGATCGTCGCGCGTAGGTTTGGCGCCGAGGCGCATTTTGTGGCCAACAATGGCTGGCTGCTGATTTCGATCGTGGTTGCGTTCGCGGGCTTCTTTATCGCCGCGCCGGGTGCGGTGTGGCATCGCGGCTACCTGACCGAGCGCCAGGGCGGCTTGATCGCGCTGGCCGGGCCGGCGACCAACCTGGTGTTCGCGCTGCTGTTTCTGCTGGCGCTGCCGGTGCTCTATTTTGCTGGGATCGCATTGCCGAGCTGGGCCGTGCTGCTCTGCTACAGCGGCTTCAAGCTTAACGCCTGGATCGGCCTGTTCAATATGATTCCCGCCGGCCCGTTCGATGGCGCCAAGGTGCTAGCATGGAGCCCACTGTATTTTGGCATCACAGTGGCGGTTGGTATTGCGCTCGCGTTCGCCGTCAACCCGCTGGTGGCCTGGAGCCTGTTAGGTGTCCCGGTGCGCGGGTTTTAGAGGAGTAATACTATGCGCACGCCCCTGATCGCCGGAAATTGGAAGATGTACAAGACGATCGCCGAGGCGGTCGAGCTGGCCGAGGCGCTGCTGGGCGGCCTGGGCGACACGCACGATCGCGAGGTGCTGATCTGCCCACCCTACACCGCGCTGCACGCGCTTAGCTCGCTACTTCAGGAGACACCGGTCGGCCTAGGCGCACAGGATGTGTTCTACGAGGAGCAGGGCGCCTACACCAGCGCGATCTCGCCGCTGATGCTCAAGGATGTTGGCTGCACTTACACGATCGTCGGCCATAGCGAGCGACGGCAGGTCTTCGGCGATACCGACGCGCTTGTCAATCGCAAGCTGCACGCGGCGCTCAGCCACGGGCTGCGCGGCATCCTGTGCGTCGGCGAGACCAAGCCCCAGCGCGATTCCGGCGCGGCGGCGGCTGTGGTGATCGGCCAGCTGCAAGCTGGGCTGGCCGATGTTGCTCCGGCGTCACTGGATGATCTGGTGATCGCCTATGAGCCGGTCTGGGCGATTGGTACTGGCGACACTGCGACGCCGGACGACGCGCAGGCCATGCATGCGACCATTCGCCGCACACTGGCCGAGCTGTATGGGGAGGCGGCAGCCGACCAGATTCGCATCCAGTACGGTGGCAGCGTCAAGCCCGACAATGTAGACGAGCTCATGTCGCAGCCCGACATCGATGGTGCGCTGGTGGGTGGCGCGGCGCTCAAGGCCGATAGCTTTCTGCGGATTATCCAATTTCGCTGATTCTTGAGCGAGCACCTTGCTCCTAAGGCAAGAACGAAGGACGAAAGACGAAGGACGAACGGTTCATTACCTTCGTCTTTCGTCTTTCGTCTTTCGTCGGTACGGAGGTTTCATGTGGAGCTTGATCTATGGATTTTGCTGCGCTTGGTGATCGCGGCCGTACTCAGCGGCCTGATCGGCTACGAGCGCGAGTACACCGGCAAACAAGCCGGACTGCGCACGCATATGTTGGTGGCGGTTGGAGCGGCGCTGTTCGTATCGTTCAACGACCTGTTTGCGATCGAGTCGCTGCCGCTGGCGCCGCCTGGCGCAGTAGGTAACTTCCGCGTGCAGATCCAGCCGCTGTCGATTGTCGAGGCGATCGTCACCGGCGTGAGCTTCTTGGGAGCCGGCACGATCTTTGTTTCGGGCCGGATGGGGCGTGTGAAGGGGCTGACAACCGCCGCCTCGCTCTGGGTCACTGCCGCAGTGGGGATCGCAGTCGGGCTGGAGCGCTATGTGCTGGCGGCAGGCAGCACGCTGCTGATTCTGGTGATTTTACATTTTATCCATCGCTTCGAGCCACCGCACAATGATGGAGATAGTGGAGCGCATGAGGATCAGCAGGGTTTCAAGCATGCCGACACGCCTAGACCGAGATAAGTCAGCGCTCGTTGCCAATAATCGATGTCGATGTTGCATCGAGCGTGCCGGTGGCGATGCGGCGTAGCAAGGTCAGCGGCACTGGCTTGGTCAGGTAGTGATCGACCTGAAGCTGCTGCGCGGCGTCGTACAGCTCGGGCGAGCTGTAGGCGGTGATCAAAATGATCCGCGAAGGAATTTGGCGCTCGCGCACCCGCGCAATGAGTTCGAGCCCATTCATTATCGGCATGTGGTAATCGGTGATGATCAGGTCGGGCACGTGCAGCGCCAGCGACTCGAGCGCCTCTTGGCCGGATGCAGCGGTCGAGATCATCCAGTCGAACGCAAGGGCGCGAAGAGCTTGCTCAACCATGAGACGCTGGTTGGCTTCGTCGTCGACAATTAGTATACTACGTGGAGTCATCGCTGGCCCTCAACATCAACGGAATGTATAAATTCGATGTACCAGGATGATACTCTGCTCTGCTGACACTGTGGCACACAAGATGTGATCGGAATGTTGGCGGGGCTGTAATTTACTTTGGGATGCAAGGTATCTGCCGGATGGCCCTGGCTGGCGTTCTCCTATCCGCCTGCGAATTTGACGTGATGTGCAGGCAGTGATATACTTAGCGGTATTGAATATCAATAATACCGAGTAAATTGCAATGAACGCCAGCAGTGTAGATGAAAATGTGTTCGAGCGAATTGAGCAGGCGATTATGCAGATCGGCTGGCTGGGGCAGCGTCAATTCATGCAGTTGCTGTCCGATGATCGCTTCGATCTAACTGTGCCGCAGTTTCATACGCTGCTGTACCTGAGCTACTGTGACGGCGAGTGCAAAATGTCGGATCTGGCACGTTCTACCCATCAATCGGCAGCTTCGCTCACCGGCGTGGTGGATCGGCTGCTGGAAAAGCGGCTGGTGGCGCGTGGCCGGCCGGAGGGTGATCGCCGCCAAGTCATGGTCTCGGCGACCGAGCGCGGTCGTGTGCTGCTCCAGGCGATCAAGCGCGCACGCCGGGCCGAGATGCATTCGGCGCTAACCGATATTCCGCCTGAAGAAGCCGACGAGCTGCTGCGTTTGCTCGACGCGATGCTCAGCGGCCTGGTGCGAGCATTCGAGGCACACGAGCGCCCGAATGGCGCAGCGGTATACAAAGCTTGATGTGTTTGTCACCTATCGCAGTGAGCCGAACCCGAACCTTTGCGCTAAGCTGTTCGGTGTAGACAGTACGCATGAGCGAGCGGCCCGCGTGGCGCGAGCAAAAATGATCTCAGCCAGCGTTCATCTTCAAATAGCCAAAATTGTGTTACCATGAGGCTAGACTAGAGATTAAGCTTTTAATGGACGACAAACGAGATCTTAACCATTCTAATTTGAGTTCATGCGGGCAGACAGCCTGACAAGTAAGGATATTCAGATGAGTAAGAACCGGGAAACCTCCGAGCGCGAGACAGTCAAGGGGCTCCCTAATCGCGTAGAGACGAGCGAACGCGATCTGCCGCTGGTCGTGCTGGGAGAGATGGTGATTATGCCGCACATGACCGTGCCGCTCCAGGTTGGGCAGGGGAAATCCTACCGGGCGATGGAGCAGGCATGGGAAGAGGATCAGGAAGTGCTGCTGATTTTCGTCTCCGAAAATGAGATCGAAGGCTACAAGAACGGTCAGCCGCAGCAGCTGCCGCCGATCGGCGTAATCGCTCGCCTGGAAGAGTTTATTAAGCTGCCCGATGGCACGGTGCGCATCATTTTGGAGGGCCTCACGCGCGCCGCGATTCAATCCAGCTTGCAGACCGAGCCGTTCTACCGCGTGCGCTGCCTGCCACTTGTCGACGCTGAGCCGATCGGCATGGAGGTCGAGGCGCTGATGGAGACGGTCAAGCAGCAGGTTGACGAGTTCGTCGATCACCTGGGCGAGGTGCCGCAAGATGCAGTTAACTTCGTCCATCGGATCGACAAGCCCGGCCACCTGGCCGATATTGTGACCTATGCGCCGGCGTTCGAGTTCGAGGAGCGGCTCGATATTCTCAATCAGATCGACCCGATCGAGCGGCTGCGCAAGGCGTATATGCTGCTGGCGCGTCAGCTGGAGCTGCTGAAGCTGCGCCAGAAGATCCAGCAGGATACCAAAGAGGTGCTCGACCAGAGCCAGCGCGAGTATTTCTTGCGCGAGCAGATGCGTGTCATCCGCCGCGAGCTGGGCGAGGATGAGGACTCGGACGACCCGATCGACGAGATGCGACGCAAGATCGCCGAGCTGGATGCGCCTGAATATGTTAAAGAGCAGGCGGCACACGAGCTGAAGCGGCTGGCGCAACAGGGTATGAACAGCCCCGAGGCCGGCGTTATTCGCACCTACCTGGATTGGCTGACTACGCTGCCATGGGCTGAGGAGCATCTGCCGGAGATCAGCATCGCGCAGGCGCAGGTGGTGCTGGATGAGGATCACTACGGCTTGGAGAAGGTCAAGGAGCGGCTGCTGGAGTACCTGGCCGTGCGCAAGCTGGCCGGTAACAAAATGCGCTCGCCGATCCTGTGCTTCGTCGGCCCGCCGGGAGTCGGCAAGACATCACTGGGGCGCTCGATCGCGCGCGCGCTGGGGCGTCAGTTCGTGCGCACCAGCCTGGGCGGCATCCGCGACGAGGCCGAGATTCGTGGCCACCGGCGTACCTATATCGGCGCTATGCCGGGCCGGATCATCCAGGGCATGAAGACGGCTAAGTCGCGCTACCCGGTCTATATCCTCGACGAGGTCGACAAAGTTGGGCAGGATTTCCGCGGCGACCCGACTTCGGCGCTGCTGGAGGTGCTCGATCCGGAGCAGAATAACACTTTCTCAGATCACTACCTGGAGATTCCGTACGATCTCTCGCAGGTGGTGTTTATCGCCACCGCCAATCAGCTTGACCCGATCCCTGGGCCGCTGCGCGACCGCATGGAGATTATTGAGATTGGCGGCTACACCGAGGATGAAAAGCTTGGCATCGCTCAGGGGTTCCTGATGCCGAAGCAGCGCGAGTTTCACGGGCTTGCAGATGATCAGGTTAAGATCACCGATGCCGCCATGCTGAAGCTGATTCGCGAATACACCCGCGAAGCTGGCGTGCGCAACCTGGAGCGCGAGCTGGCCAGCCTGTGCCGGAAGATCGCCCGCAAGGTCGCCACAGCGTCCGACAGCGGCGAAGAAGCGCCGAACTACTTGATCGACGCCGGCGACATCACCACCTATTTGGGGCCGGAGCGTTTCTCGTTCGGCTTGGCCGAAGAGCAGGACGAAGTTGGCGTAGCAACGGGTGTGTATTGGTCGCCGACCGGTGGCGACACGCTGTCGATCGAGGTGCTGCCGATGCGCGGTAAAGGCATTCTACAGCTGACCGGCCAGCTTGGTGATGTGATGAAGGAGTCGGCCCAGGCGGCGATGTCCTACGCGCGCTTCCGTGCTGATCAGCTGGGGATCGATCCGAACTACTTCGAGGAGCACAACATCCATGTCCACGTGCCGGAAGGCGCAGTGCCGAAGGATGGGCCATCGGCCGGCATTACGTTGACCACTGCGCTGATCTCGGCGATGACCGGGCGACCGGTGCGCCGCGATGTGGCGATGACCGGTGAGGTCACGCTGCGTGGCAAGGTGCTACCGATTGGTGGGCTGAAGGAGAAGACGCTGGCGGCTCATCGCGCCGGCATCAAGACGTTCATTCTGCCGAAGGACAACGCCAAGGATATTGTTGAGCTGCCGCAGAAGGTGCGCGACGACCTTCAGCTGATCCCGGTTTCGTCCATGGACGAGGTGCTGAAGATCGCGCTTTCAGGCGGACAGGATAGCGTGCCGAAGATCGCGCTTTCAGGCGGACAGGATAGCGTGCCGAAGGTCAAGCCGCTGCTGCCGTAGACTCTCGCGAGGTGTGGTGCCGTGGGGCCGGAGCGCAACGCCGTTCCGGCCCCACGGCCTTTTTAGTTGGGATTTGCACACCTCTCAGATTTTGACCCGTTATCGGTTATTTTTGCCGCATGGCGAAAAATAACCGGTACAAAAGCATAAAGCGGCGCCCACTTATGGGCGCCGCTTCGTTGATTGGTGGCAACGTCAGGATTTGAACCTGAACCTTCCATCCCTGGACGTGCGAGCCGGGTGTTACACTTCCGTTGCCGTGAACTTACTTATATAACGTAAAACACAATGTTTTGGATGCACATGTGTCATTACTTTTCGATGACTCAGCGATTATAGCACGATTCGTGCCGTGCGCAAGTCGTGCTGCTCCTACGTTTCATGGTCCTGTTCTTTCAAAAATAACACTGGCAATCAGCACCCAGGCGAGTAGCCCTCCGCTTATTTGCCACACAAGCCATGCGGATATACCTTTCACAATACTGCTGCGGTGAATCGCCAGGATGATCCAGGATGCCAGCAGTATCAACCCCAGCGCTAGTGCAGATGTGATGCTCGTAGCAAGGGCCTGCATATCTGCGGTTTTCCCGCGCAGTATCCTGACCCATGTTTGGAGCGGCGGGACAGCATCGCCCCAGATTGTGGGTGTCGTCGCAATAAGAAACGCGGGCTCGCGGAGCGTTCCAAAGACCACTTGCGCGAAAAAATCATGCCCCAGCGGGTGCCCCGCGTCGTAATCTTCAATTGGAAAAGGCTTCTGCTCTGGCAGCACACGATAGTAATGGGCCTGAGCCAGCGCAAGCTGATACAAGAAGAACCCCCCAAGCAGCACACAGATGATTGCGCGCGCCGATCGCTTAGCCCAGATCGAATCGAACACCAGCGCGATGCCCAGCACCGCGATTGGAAGAAACCAATCGAAGCGCCGCGGCCCAAAGCCGCCACCGCCCCACCAATCATTCACAATGCTATTGAGGTAGGTTTCGAGCAGCGCGACGAGCATGAGTGCAGAACCAAGCCGATTCTGTCGTTTGGTAAGCATTAGCAGCCCCACACAACCGACCAGAAGCAACGGCTGCCACACAAACAAGCCACGGTTGCTGCCGAATAAAAGCAGGTATAACTCGGGCCGCAGCCAGTGTAGGAACCCCGCGCCCTGCGGGAGCGCCAGCACATTCCCATATAGCCGCCACCATACTACCATTTGTGGCAGGAACCCAAGCAGTGCGCCGATAGCCGCGAAACCGAGACGTTGGAAGGCGCCACGCACCCAATGCGGCCCGCGCGATCTGGTGTGCAGCGCAAACGGAACAATCACTGCAAACAAGCCATTTTGCCAGCGCATCACCGCCGCTAGACCGATCAGCAGCCCGAGCAGAAACCAATACGGCAGCGCGCCCAAATCATCGGCTATGCGTAACCAGAGATACACGAGCGCGCCAATCAAGGCGACTGTTGGCGCATGCGCCATCATGGGATTTTTATACATGTAGTAGAACAACGGTGAAGTCAGGCATACACCTGCCGTGGCAAGCAGAGCCGGGCCGACAGCGGTGATGCGCCGAGCAATTACATAGCACCACACAATCCCAAGCCAGCCGACGAAAGCTGAACCGAGTGCGCAGAACAGTAAATAGAATGGCCCATAGCCATCGGGAAGCAGCGAGAGACCGATCGAGCGGCCAGCCAGTGTCACAGCGTGTGCGAGTAGGAAGAAGGGCGCCCAGACCAGAGCGGGACCGGCCGACCAGATCGATGGCGCAAGTCCAGTTCGAGTGTATCGGGCAACCAGCGACGGCGGCAGGCCATCATTGCTAAAATCGAGATCGCCGTCGATCAGCGGTGAACGAACATGTGCATAGTAGAATGATGGGTCCCAATTGAGATTTTGAAGCGGTACGCCATAGAGCAGCCAGAGGACAAGAAATGCACATCCCAGAATGCTGAGTACGGCGCGTAACTCAGCCATGCTAACTGGTCGGCGTTCGAGCATCATTGGCTCTTTGCACTCCTACACTATTGCACACTTGCCATATCATATCCAAACAGTGCGCGGCGTCAAGGCGCAGTGATCGCATATACGGCCCCTGGCCAGGAAAAGGGCATATTTTCGGTGGGCAGATAGCCGTTGCACTGGTGGGGACGAGGGCGGCGAAGCCGACCAATCGAAGTGCAGTATGTGGTGTTTGCCCAGAACAGAAAATAGCATATTTATCACGATTGTGTTATCCTTGCCGAACTGCGTGTCAACTACTCGACTTCGAGCACGTGCTGGGAGAACCTGCAACCAGGAGGAAAAGCATGGGTGTTCATCTGTCAGATCAGTCATTTGGCGACGATTCGGATCGTCGTGCGGACTACAGCGATTTTCTCAAGCGTTTTCAGGAAGACCCGCACAGCATTTCCGCCGAGGAGGCCGCCCAGCGCTATCAAGAATTGATGCGCCACGCGCCGCCTGAGCTAGCAGCTGAGGCCAATCAACATATCATGGGCTTGTTGCCGCAGAATGAGCGCGAAGTGCTGGCCGATAATATCAAGGGGGCTCCACATCAATTTGGGCTGCTCGACAACGTTCTGGGGAAAGACTCAATGCTGAATACCCCGCTTGGGAAAATGATCTTGTCGGCTGCTGTTGCGTATTTGGCTAATCGTATGCTCGGCCAGCCGCAGAGCCAGGTTGGTACACGCGCTCCCAGCGGAGGATTGGGCGATTTGATTTCCAGCATTCTTAGCGGCGCGGCGGGCAGCCCGGCACCGGCAGGTAATCAGGCGCCAGCGGGCAGCGGGCTGCCAAGCGGCTTGGATAATATCCTGGGCGCCCTGATGGGCGGCCAGGCACCGGCAGGTAGCCCGGCGGCGGCGGGCAGCGGGCTTGGTGACATTCTGGGCGCCCTGATGGGCGGTGCGCCAGCCGCTACACCTGAGGCCCCAGCGCCGGATTCCACACCGGACCAGCCGCCAGTACGGTCACATCGAAAACAGTAAATCATTCGCCAAGGGCGATAACCTTGTTTGACGAAAGACGAAAGACGAAGGACGGTCACATTCGTCCTCCGTCTTTCGTCTTTCGTCCGGAAATATATGTTGACTGATCGCATCAAGCTATTTCTATTCGGCACGATCGCTATTCTGCCGCTGATGGGACTGACCGCGCTGCTCTGGCGGCGCTTCTACCGTGAAGATCCCGACAACACTGCCCGGCGGGTGGTGAAGAATAGCGCCGTCCCACTCGTACTCCGCCTGGTCGTCCGCGCGCTCGATCTGCTGTTCGCCTTTGTGCTGCTGGATACGCTGCGAGGCGCCGATATTGGCCCCTATACCTTTGCGGCGCTGTTTGTGGTTCAGATCCTCGGCACGTTCACTGAATTTGGCCTGGGGGTCCTGCTGACACGCGAGGTGGCGCGCGATTCCAGCGCCGCGCGGCGCTACTTTGGCGCGACGCTGGCGCTGCGGGGTGTGCTGGTGCTGCTGGGCGCCCTACCGGTGGCCGCGCTGCTGATTGGTGCGTATGGATTGCTTGCGGCGCTCAATTTTGGCGAGGGCATCACCCCAATCGGCCAGCAGGCGATCTGGATCTTAATTCTCACGCTAATCCCCGGCGCCTACTCCAGTGCGGTCACAGCGCTCTACAACGCGGCTGAGCGCATGGAGGTGCCGGCGGTCGTCGAAGTTGTCACCGCTATTTTGAGCATGCTGGCCCGTATCGCTGTGTTAGCGTTTGGGTTCGGCATCATCGGGCTAGCCTGGGCGGCGGTAGGCGTTTCCACCTTCACCGCGCTGATGTACCTGGCGCTGCAAACGCGCGATTTTTTTCGGCCGACCATCCAGTGGGACAGCGAACTCATCCGCCGAGTCCTGCCGGTGGCTCTGCCGCTCATGCTCAATAACCTGCTCAACGCAATATTCTTTCGCTTCGATACGTTTATTATCAAGGCGTTCGCCACCGGCTCGGGCGATTTGCTGGTACAGCAGTATAATCTGGCCTATCAGATCATCAGCATTGCGACGATCCTGCCGCCAGTGGTCACCTTTGCCGTTTTCCCAATGCTCGCGCGCCGTGCCGATGGTGAGCGAAGCGGGCTGGCGCTGGCGCAGAATCGCACACTTCAGGTGCTGCTATTGCTGGCGTTTCCGATCTCGATCGGCCTGATGTTGCTGGCGCCTGATCTCGTCCGACTATTCGCGCATCGCAACGCAGGTGACTATCTGCCGGTTTCCGCGAATGTGCTGGCGATTCTGGCTTGGTTTCTGCCACTCTCGTTTGCCAATGGCCTGCTGCAATATGCGCTGATCGCAGTCAATCAGCAGCGCGCTATTACACGTGCTTTTGCGGTTGGGGCGGTCTTCAACCTGATGGCGAATCTGTTGGCGGTGCCCTGGTTTAGCCGCTATCTGTTGCTGCCACATTGGAGCCTGTATGCCGCCGGTGTGATAACGCTGCTTTCCGAAGTCGTACTGTTTCTGGTCTTCCTACCGATCTTACGTCGTGAGCAGCTGGCCCCGCCGCTACTCTCGCTTTCCTGGCGCCCGGCCATCGCGGCGCTGCTGATGGGCGCGGCGATGCTGGCGATCCGCCGCTTCGATCCACAGGCGCCGTTGCTGGCGCTGGCTGCGGCCATCGCGGCGCCGCCGGTATATCTGGTGGTGCTGTGGCTGCTGGGAGCCTTCGGCGTGGAGGAGCGCGCCCTGGTGCGGCGTGTGCTTGGCCGCGTATGAATAGTTTCAAATCCAGCCCTCATCTTCAGCGCGCCCCAGCTATGCTATACTGATAGCATGAAGCGAATCACTCGTACATCCTATCGTCGTGGGCTATCGAACACCTGGAGGCTGATCTGGCCGCTGCTGCGGCAGGTGCTCGGGTGGTTATTTATTCTGCTTGGGCTGCTCGGGCTGGTGCTGCCGGTGCTTCAGGGGGTGCTGTTACTGGTGATCGGCGTCGCGCTGGTTGGCCGGCGGAACTGGCTGATCCGGCGCTCGATGCTGGTCTTCAAGCGCTTCTTGCGTCGCTGGGCGGCCGTGCGGGCGCCGCTGGTTGGTGGAGCAGGCCGTATCGCGCTGCGGGCGCAGTGGAAATACTCGCGCGAGAGCCGACACCTGCATCGCCGCTATGCGGAATGGCGGCAGCGGCGCGTAGGCCTGCGCGATGACGAATTAATCGGCGACGTGCCGGATGTACATTACGAGCACATGTCGGATCACGTTTAGTTCATATCAAGTTCGGACAGCGTTGTCCAATCGAATCACGCCAATCAAGCATTCTCAATGAGGAGGACTCCCATGGCGCCAGCGCCTGAAAATCCGCTCACCAATGCCCAGCGACAGTTCGATATCGCCGCCGACCTGCTTAACCTCGAAAGCGGCCTGCGCAAGATTCTGCGCGTCCCCCAGCGCGAGCTAACCGTTACCTTCCCGGTCAAGATGGACAATGGCAGCATTGAGGTTTACACCGGCTATCGCATCCACCATAATATCACGCGCGGCCCGGCCAAGGGCGGTATTCGCTATCACCCCAGCGTGGATATTGATGAAGTGCGCGCCCTGGCGATGTGGATGACATGGAAGTGCGCGACGGTGAACATCCCCTACGGCGGCGCGAAGGGCGCGGTGGTGCTCGATCCCAAGCTGCTCTCGCTCAGCGAGCTGGAACGACTGACCCGCCGCTATACCAGCGAGATTAGCATCCTGATTGGCCCCGATAAGGATATTCCGGCCCCCGATGTCGGCACCAACGCACAGGTGATGGCCTGGATCATGGATACGTTCTCGATGCACAGCGGCCACACCGTGCCTGCCGTCGTCACCGGCAAGCCGATCAATATCGGCGGCTCACAGGGGCGCCAGGAGTCGACCGCGCGCGGCCTGGTGTACGTTTTGCGCGAGGCATCGCGGCATCTCAGCTTTGATATCACTGGTGCGAAGGTGGCGATCCAGGGCTTCGGCAATGTCGGCGCGGTAAGCGCGCGCGTGCTCGACGAGATGGGCGCGACGATTGTGGCGGTCAGCGATAGCCGCGGCGGGATTTACAGCCGCAACGGCTTGTCGATCAACGATGTGCTGGCCCACAAGGCACGCACCGGCTCGGTGATAGATTTCCCCGAGGCCGACCATGTGACGAACCAGGAGTTGCTGGAGCTGCCCTGCGATATTCTCATCCCGGCCGCGCTGGAAAGCCAGATCACCGAGCAGAACGCTGGGCGGATCAAGGCACGTGTGATCGGCGAGGCGGCCAATGGCCCGACCACTCCTGGCGCCGACGACATTCTGTACGATCGCGGTGTGTTCGTGCTTCCCGATATCCTGGCCGGCGCCGGCGGCGTCACCGTCAGCTATTTCGAGTGGGTTCAAGGGCTGCAAGAATTCTTCTGGAACGAGCGCGAGGTTAACGCCCAGCTCGAGCGCGTCATGGTCAACGCCTTCCAGAATGTCTTGCGAATTGCCCAGGAGCACCGGGTGCATATGCGCACCGCTGCCTACCTGCTATCGGTCGGTCGCGTTGCGCAGGCCACCACCACGCGCGGCATCTACCCGTAGCGTGAGAGGGAACAGGAGACAGGGGACAGAGCATGTGCTGAGATCCTGTGGTCTGTATCCTGTACCCTGTTGCCTTGATATGCCCGATCTCCGCAAAAATCTGGGCGATTTTGGCGAGCAGGCTGCCGCCGCGCATCTGGTGAAGCGCGGCTATGCATTGCTCGCGCGTAAATGGCGCTGTCCCGCCGGCGAGATCGATCTGCTCATGCGCGATGGATCGACGCTTGTGTTCGTAGAGGTGCGCACGCGTCGGGGTGATCGCTTGGGAACAGCCGAGGAATCGGTCGGGCGGGCCAAGCAGTCCAAGCTGATCGCGCTGGCCTACGCCTACCTGGAGGCTGCCGGCGCGCCGGACGATTTGCCCTGGCGCATCGACGTCGTTGCGCTGAACATCGATCGGGCTGGCCGCGTGGCGCGGCTACGGCATATTCGTGACGCCGTGGAGGAGTGAGGAGTGAGGAGTGCATGATTTCGTCGCTCGTCACTCCTCACTCGTCAGCCGTTCTTCGGTTCCCACACCTGTTCCAGCACGCAATCCCAGGGGAACTTGAACTCATCTGCCGCATCGTAGACATGCGATTGCAGGTTGACGACGATCACCTCGGGCTGAGTCAGCGCCTTCCAGCCATGCATCACCATTGGCGGAATCTTGATCAGCCGCGGACGCTGGCTGCCCAGGAAGATCGGGTTGACATGGCCGAAGGTCGGCGAGTTGGGCCGGATGTCCACCAATGTGACCTGAAGCTTGCCGCGCGTCACAGTAAACTGGTCGGTGTGACGATCATGCAGGTGCCAGCACTTGACCACGTCGTAGTCGGTGGCGCTCTGGTAGACGTGTTCGGGGACGACCATGCCCTCGGTCTCGACCCAGGGCTTGCTCCACAACTCGATCACATCGCCACGCCCGTCGAGGTTGACGCGCAGATCTTTTACAATTACATCTTGAATCGTTGGCGGGCGTGAGGCGGACTGGATTTGATACGGCACCTCGCGGAGCCATTCGACAGTAACATCTTGAGCATGCATAGGTTGCCTGCTGATCTGGACAGCGGTCATGCCTGTAATTGCACTCCTTGGTTTGAATGGATCTGGCTAGTCGTCGCCGGCGCATTATACCAGAGAACAGAGGACAAAGAACAAAGAACGGCCATCACTGTTCTAGTGTCTGGTGTGGGAAAGTCCTAACCGCAAACATGCGACAAAGCGTGAAATGAATCAATGATTCATTTCACGCTTTGTCGTTTGCGACTAAACTGTGCAGTGTTAGATCAGGTTCTTACGAACGTTACACCTAGGGAGGGATCGGGGTCGGCGCAGCCGCCTGAGACCCCTCCAAACCTCCTCAAATGGTAAAGCTGATGCCGCCAAGCGCTTAGCCCAGTAGCTCCTGCATATCGCGGATGGCGCGCTTAGCATAGACCCAGACCGATCCGATCTTCGCCGTAGCCGCGCCGCCCTTGTCGAAGACGATCACGAGCATAAAGCTCTGGAGGATATCGAAGCAATATAAATCGTAGCGATTGCCCTCGTGCATATACAGCGCAGTCGAGTCCTCTTCACGCAGCATCTGCGAGATCTGGCCGGCGGTCGAGAAGCTGGTCGAGAGCAGCGGCAAGAGGATCATCGTCGGCAGCCCTGACGTAATCCCGACCTCGGTCAGCACCATGCCGGCGCGGTTCGCCAGCAGGATACATTGCGACCCAATATCCTGCGAGAGAACCTCCAAGCGTGCGCGGATCGACTTCATGCTTTCTTCCGTCAGCACCAGCGACCCGCCACGTGGCCGCGCCGCTGGCTTGCGCACAGGTGGTTCGGCCGGTGGCGAGGCAGCGGGTTGTGCCCCAGCCGCACGGCGTGGCCGCTCCGGCTCGGCCGGCGACGGCGGCGGGGGAATACGGCGGCGGCGGAGTAGATCTGGCCCGCCTTCGGTATGTGCGGCCACCGCTGGCGGCGCGGGTGTCGGAGGTGGTAGCGGAGGCGCTGCGGCAGGCTCAGGCATAGCCACCGGCGCGGCCACCGGCGCGGCCACCGGCGCGGCCACCGGCGCTTCTTCGCCCCGGCCGAGCGCATGATACACCGCATCGTGCAACTGGCTGGAAGAGAGTGGGCCGTTGAGAAAGGTGTGGACGCCGTGACTAGCTGCCTGCTCGGCCGCTTTATGATCGGGCGCACGACTCCACAGCACCACTCGCGTAGGCACGCCGAAGTTCGGTAGAATCTCCGCCAGATCCATACCGCTCATGCCCGGCAACTCCATATCGGCGACAATCGCCTCAGGCGGTGAGTTGCGCACCTCCCATAGGGCATCATTCGCCGAATCGAGGACTTGCACCTCGACATCCTCGGCGAGTTGGCCCGAGAGCGCTCGGAGGTCGGCGTTGTCGCCTGGAATAATTAGGAGTCGGTAGGCCATTGCTCCTCTTTGCCTTTCCCAAACAACCGTGTCCAAACACGAGAGCGTGGCTTGGAACGCCACAGTGGTCACACAGATAACCTGGTGGAAAGCCATCGTGGCCGCTGTGGTATTATAACGCAGTAGCTGAAGGTCGGATTATCGTTTCTCGGCGCCGGCCGTGTGCTGCCGGTAGGGCAGCGCGATGCCGAAGGTGCTGCCTTGGCCATGCTGGCTTTCCACCCACACGGCGCCACCAAGCATGATCACAAGCTCGCGCACCAGCGCCAGCCCTAGCCCAGTACCGCCGTGATCGCGGGTGAGCGAATTGGCCACCTGGTAGAATCGATCAAAGATCCGCGACTGCTCGTGCTCGGCGATGCCGATCCCATTATCCTGCACCTCGACGACCACCCAAGGCAGGGATGCAGCGATGCGGGATGGCGCTAGATAGCGGCCATTACGATTGAGCGTGTCGGCCGGCCGTAGCTCCGTGCGTACCACGATCTGGCCGCCATCGGGGGTAAAGCGCACCGCATTCGAGAGTAGATGCCCAAGAATCAGCAGTAGCTTTTCGCGATCGCAAATGAACTGAAGCGACTGTTCCGGCAGCTGTACGCTGATAATCTGCCGGCGCTCGGTGGCGGCCGACCGAATGCGATCAATCGTATGCTGTACCAGATCGTGCATCACAACCGGCTCGGGCGCGTACTGCGCTTCACCGTTCTCCAGATGCCGCAGGCTGACCATATCATCGACGATATCTTTAATCCGCTGAGCGCTCTCCATCACGCGCTCGAGATATTGGCGCTGCTCGGCCGCGCTTTGGTCACGCACCATCATGGTATAGCCCAGCACGATTGATAGCGGCGTGCGCAGCTCGTGCGAGGCGATCGAGATAAACTCACTTTTCAGCCGATCCAGCTCCTGCACACGTTGGTAGGCTTGGTCGAGTTTGCCGTACAGCGCGGCGTTGCGCAGCGCAGCGCCGGCATGGTTGGCGAGCAGAGCTACGCCTTCCAGAATGCCTGGCCGCGGCGCGGCCGCCTGATCGCTGCACAACAGCAGCACGCCGTTGACCTCGCCCTGCGCGCGCAACGGCACCGCCAACGCTTGGCGCAGCTCTGCGCCATCAAGTCGGCAGAATGCCACATCCTGACCTACCAACGTTTGGTGCTCCTCGAAGGCACGCTCAGCAAGCTGGCCGCCGGTGGCTAACAGTTCGCCGCTGGCTGCGGCCGGCACGATCGTCGGCGGTGCGCTGCGCTCTTCCATCAGCAGAACAAAGCCGGTCTGATACTCGCTCTGCTGTAGTGTCACGCGTAGCAGGATATCGGCAACCTCGGACAGCTCCAGCGTTGCGCTGAGCGCCTTGCTACTTTCGAGCAACTGCTCAAGCGCCTGGAGTCGCAAATTATCCTGGAGGATCGAGCGCTTGTGCAGCGCTTGATCGACGGCCAGTCGCAGGTGATCGAGCTCGAACGGCTTGGATAGGAAATCAGCAATGCCGCGCTGCACCGACTGCTGCAAGTTTTCCATTGTCGCGAAGCCGGTCATAATAATGATTGCGATCGCTGGGTCGCGCTCGCGCGCGATCAGCGCCAGCTCCAGCCCACTCATCGACGGCATCTTGATGTCGGTCAGCAGTAGGTCGAAGTGCTGATCATCGCGCAGCATCCGCTCTGCCGCGCGCGGATCACTGGTCGCAGTGACCTGGTAGCCGCCGCGCTGGAGAGTGCGTGTACAGACATCGCACATATACGGCTCATCGTCGACAACGAGGATTCGCAGAGCGGCACCTTGGCCAGCAAGTGATGTATAGCCGAGTGAGGTGGCAGCCTGGCTCATATGATATTCGATCTCTAAACCTATGATGATCCCATAGCCTGCGGCAGCATGGTACTCTATCTTTTTTGTCTGCTCTTTTTCGCCCGGCCGGGCGAAAAAGAGCAGACTAAGGGTGAAAATCCGTGCGGGGCGTAAGTCCTAAATTTGCAATGTTCTAGGAGAGCACCTCCACATCAGTGCGAGGCAGAAGTATTGTTGTGCCATCTTCTAATACGACATCGACTGCGAGCGCGCGCACACGCGAAGATAGCCGACGTGGTGCGGACGACACCGTGCGCACCTGGCCGATCTGCCCGAGGTGTGCCGCGTCGAGCAGCCGCACGCTAGCGCCGGCCCGCAGCTGCGGGCGGGGAGGATCGAGCTGGATGCCGCTAGTGCGCGAGGAGAGCGGGATAACCACCCGCGGGCGCTGCATTGGGCCGCGCAGCCGCGTCAATCCCTCGATCAGCGCCTCCTGGCGATCGTGAGCCGCCAGCAGATCGAACAGCGGCACCGACATTGGCTGCGTACCAAACCCTTCGGTCACCACCAGAGTGAGATCGTACTGCTGCCCGCCCGTGCTGGTTGGAACCTGCCATGTGCCGCTCCCAGCGCGCCAATCGCGCACCGAATCCCAGCCCAAGAACGCCCGCAGCTCGGCCTCGTCGATCCCGCCGACGATCACCCCGCGCACCTGCTCTTTTACGGCCCGGCGCAGCGCGGCGGCAGTGATGCCGCTGCCACCGATCATAATCGCATAGGCACTTTTCGCAGTGATCTTGTCGGGCTGGATCGGCTCAGCTGGGTCAGTCACCAGCAACTGTAAGACGCCCGACCGCTCTGGCCCAAACCCGAACACGCCATACACCTGCGCCGCCGGTGTCTCGATCCGCACGCCCTGGTTGGGTATAACATCCATCACCAGGCCGCGCACGGTGGCCTGTAGCTCGTACACCGTCGGGTCGGGCGAAACGGTGACATAGCCAGTTTCGCTATCGACTGCCTCGATCTTGCCGCCAACAGGCGAAATACAGACTCGCCCGCCGATCCGGCTGGATCGCGCCAGCACTTCGCCCTGCGCAACCTTGTTGCCGACCTCGCGAATCATCGCGCGCTCGACCAGCTCCGGCGCGATCTGGAGCGCGCGGGCCATGTTAACGATCTGCGGTATACCGGGCACGAACGCGCGCGCGACGACCTCTTCCGGCTCGACGCGCTGACCTTGGCGCACTATAACCTCACCGGCGTAGGGCAGGCGGCGCTCGATTCGCGCCAGCGCGCTGCTAATCAGCGGGGGCGTTCCAGCAGGGACATACAGCGACATAGATAGCTTGCTCCGCGACAGCTCAACATACCCGATCATTATAGCACAACCAAGCGAAGAATCTATCACCCAAACCGCCCTGTGACATAATCTTCGGTGCGTTTATCGCGTGGGGAAACGAAGAGCTGGTTGCCTTTACCATACTCAATGCAATCGCCGTGGAGAAAGAATGCGGCTGAGTCGGACACGCGCGCGGCCTGCTGGATACTGTGAGGCACGATCACGATCGTATAATGCTGCTTAAGATCAATCAGCATATCTTCGATCTTGCCCGTAGAGACTGGATCAAGCGCGGCAGTAGGCGCGTCAAGCAGCAGCAACTCTGGCTCCAGCGCCAGTGCGCGGGCAATGCTCAGGCGCTGCTGCTGGCCGCCCGAAAGGTTGAGAGCCGAGGAATCGAGCCGATCCTTGACTTCGTTCCAGAGCGTGGCGGCGCTGAGCGATTGCTCGGCCGCCGCATCCAGCCACCGCCGATCGCGAACACCGGCCAGCCGTAGACCATAGACTGCATTCTCATAGATCGACATCGGCAAGGCGACCGGCTGCGCAAACACCATTGCGGCGCGGCGGCGCAGCCCAGGCAGGTCGGTATTTGCCGCGAAGATACTCGCGCCGTCCATGCGAATATCGCCCTGGTGGCGCTCGTTAGGCTCAAGCTCGGCCATACGGTTGATCGAGCGCAGCAGACCACTTTTGCCGCTGCCAGCCGGCCCAAAAACCGCCAGAACGGCGTTACGCGGCACGGCTAACGTGATATTGTTCAGCACAATGTCGCGGCCATAGGCCAGGGTGTAGTTGTCAAATTCGATTTTTGTATCCATTGTCTACTCATTATCGTATCGGGGAGGTTTGGAGGGGCCTACGACCCCTCCAAACCTCCCCGATCGAGTGGGGGGTGCGGGGGCGGGCTACGCCCGCACCCCCAGCCAATGATTGTACTAGCGCCGCACTTGCTGACGAACTAAGCGCGTTATCAAGCTGCTGGCGATGACATTGATCAATAGTACAGTGACGATCAACACTGTGCCGGTGGCGTAGGCCTTCTCCAGCGATATGCCTTCGACCGCCAGAATGTAGAAATGCACTGCCATCGTGCGAACGGGCGAGAAGATCGAAGTTGGTACATTCAGCGCCGTGCCGGCCGTGAAAATCACCGCCGCCGTCTCGCTGACAGCGCGGCCAAATGAGAGGATCACGCCAGTGACGATCCCAGGCAGCGCGCTCGGCAGCACAGCGGTTGTCACCATTTTCCAGCGCGTCGCGCCCAGGCTGTAGCTCACATCGCGGTAGCTGCGTGGGACGGTGCGGATGGCCTCTTCGGAGGTGCGAATAATCGTCGGCAGCACCATGAGCGCCAGAGTCAGCCCGCCGGCGAGGATCGACCAGCCCATCTGCAGATAGGTCACGAAGAAGATAAAGCCGAACAGCCCGAAGATGATCGACGGCACGCCGGCCAACGATTCGGTGCCGAAGCGAATAGCGCGGGTGAAGCGGCTCTCGTAGGTGTACTCGGTCAGGTAGATCGCGCTGCCGATGCCCAGCGGAGTCGCGATCAGCAGCGCGACCAGGCCCAATACTATAGTGCCGATAATTGTCGGCAAAATACCGCCGTCGCGCCCGAGGTTTTGGGGGCTGCCGGTCAAAAATTCCCAGCTGATCGACGGCAGCCCGCGCCACACGATCAACCCAATGATCAGCGCGAGCACGCCCATTGTTAGGATTGCTGCGGCCCAGATACAGCCGAATGCGAACTGTTGAATACGCGCGCTGCTCATGTGCTGCTCCGGCTTAATGCTGGGCGCCGGAAGATAGTAGTGGCAAGCCCATTCAAAATCATAATAAAGATGAACAGCACGACACCAGTGGCAAAAAGTGCCTCACGGTGCGGCCCGCTAGCATAGGCCAATTCCAGCCCGATGTTGCTGGTGAGTGTGGTTGCCGGCTGGAGTGGCGAGGTTGGGAGATCGAGCGAGTTGCCGATCATCATAATCACCGCCATCGTCTCGCCAAGCGCACGGCCCATGCCTAGAATGATGCCGGCGATAATACCCGAGCGCGCCGTCGGCAGAATGACGCCGCTGATCACCTGCCAATGAGTCGAGCCAAGCGCCAGCGCGCCCTCGCGAATCGCCAGCGGCACCGCACGCATGGCATCCTCGGAGATAGCGATAATGGTCGGCAGGATCATGAAGCCCAGGATGATCGCGCCGGTAAGCACGCTGAGCCCTGGCCCGCCGAACACTGCGCGAACGAGTGGAGCCAGCAGCGTCAGGCCAATGAAGCCGTAGATCACCGATGGGATGCCGGCCAGGAGCTGAATAGCCGGCCTTATGAGCACGGCCAGTCGCGGCGGAGCCAGCTCGACCATGAAGATCGCGACCGCCAGGCCCAGCGGCACGCCGATCAACAGCGCGCCGAGCGTCAGCCAGAGCGACCCGACGATCATGGGCAGGATGCCGAACTGCGGCGGCTTGCTGGTCGGGCTCCAGTGCGTGCCGCTCAGGAACTCCCACAGGCCGACCCGCGCGATCAGCGGCACACCGGCCTGGAAGATAAAATACGTAATCAGCCCCAGCGCGATCAGTGCGCCCAGGGCGGTCAGCAGCAACAATGCGCCAATGCCGCGCTCTTTCATGGCATGGTCGATCCTTTCACCAGACCGGCCTTAATCAGCTCGCTCTGTCCCTCAGTGCCCATAACATAGCCGACAAACGCTTCGCCGAGCGGGCTAAGCGGCTGTCCCTTACGCCAGACCAGCAAAAATGGCCGGACTAGCTTGTATGTTCCAGCCTCAACATGCACAACCGATGGCTCGACGCTGTCGATCGCCAGCGCTTTGACGGTTGGATCAACGATGCCGAGCGAAATATAGCCGATCGCATTGGGATCTTGAGCGACGATCTGGCGGATGGCGCCGTTCGATCCTTGGCGCAGTGCTCGCGTGGCGATCAGCTTACCTTTCATCACCAACTCCTCGAACGCGCTGAACGTCCCCGAGCCGGCCTCGCGGCTAACCACGGTGATCGGCAGCGGCGGGCCGCCAAGTGCATCCCAGCTACGAATCTGCCCGCCGAAAATGCCTTGGATCTGCGCGGTGCTGAGGCCGGTGACCGGATTATCGGGATTGACGATGACCGCCAGCGCGTCGCGGGCGATCACGACCTGATCAAGCTTGTCGGCCTCTTCCGGCTGGAGATCGCGCGAGGACATACCGATCTCGGCCACGCCATCGAGCGCCGCGCGGATGCCGGCGCTCGACCCCAAGCCTTGAATGTTGATCGCCATACCAGGGTGCTGTTTCTGGTACAGTTCGGCCAGATGCTCGGCGAAAGGTGTCACCGATGTGGAGCCGGTGACGGTCAGCCCGCCCGAATCGCTTGGGCCGCAGGCCGCCAGCAGGAGCATGAGCACGAGGATCAGCGAACGACGCCAGCGCGCCGGCAACCGCCCACCGCGAGGAATAGGGGAATTGGAATGCGGTAGTATGATGTGCCTCAAAATCGATATCTCTGGTAATATTAAGATCTTATTAAGAGCGCGTGCATTATACCATGTTCTCTATCTTCGGCTTGTAGGGTGTGATACCCTATGTTCATCATTTTGTAATCGGAGCGCGGTATGCTTTTTGATACTATTCAGGCCAGATACCTCCAGAGATGTAACCAGACATCGCAGCGATTGCTGGCAGGGGGGTTCGATGCTGAACCTCAAAGTGGGCGCTCCAATGCAAGATTCGATTGAGCAAGAGCCCCCGATAGCGGCTGCCGGTGGTGTCGTCTATCGCTGGTCGGCAGCCGGCCAGCTTGAGATACTGCTGATCAAGAAGCAGGATGGCTTCTGGACGCTGCCGAAAGGTCGGATCGAGCCCGGCGAGGACGAGCGAACGGCCGTGGCACGCGAGGTTGCCGAGGAGACTAGCGTGACTGGCGAAGTGGGGCCGATGGTACGCCAGGTCTTGTACACCATCCAGAAATCCGGCCGCCTGCGCCGCAAGACCGTCAGCTACTATCTTGTGCGCGCTATATCGGGCCGCCCGCGCCCGCAGGCGCGCGAGCGCATTCTTCGGGTGCGCTGGTTCGCGATCGGCGTAGCGCTGCGCCGGATACGCCGCCGCCGGCTGCGCAATGTCGTGCGGGCAGCGCGGGCACTGCTCAGCGCCGGCACTGCCCCCGAGACCAGCGACAGCGCCTGAGCACATTTCTGCGCTGGGGACTGGGGACTGGGGACTAGGTACTAGGGGTTGGGCATGTCTCATCCCCAATTCCAGTACCTAATCCCAAATCCCTAGCTTTACAGCAACTGGCAGCTCGCAGCCTGGATCGTACAGCGTTATTCAGCATACAATAAACGCATCATACACGTTGCAGCCAGTGAGGTGCCGCTATGCTGTCTCGAATCGTGCGCTTTATCATTCTGCGCTTGATCCAGCTATTCTACCCGCGCATCGAGGCGCGTGGCGAGGAGCGCTTGCCGGATCGACCGACCCTGTTTGTGCTGAACCACCCCAACGGCCTGCTCGATCCACTGGTGCTGATGCAGGCGCTGGGCCAGCATGTCTCGTTTCTGGCCAAGAGCACCTTCTTTGTGAACCCGATTGGGCGCGTGCTGATGCAGGCATTCGGCGCCCTACCCATCTACCGCCAGCGCGATGTGGGTAAGCCTGGCGGCCCTCCTGGCGGCGCCACTGATGCGAACGAGGCGACGTTCGCGGGCTGCCGGGCGCTGCTGCGCGCTGGCCGGCCGATCGCGCTGTTTCCCGAGGGCACGACCCATTCCAATACTATGATGCTGCCGCTCCGCACCGGTGCGGCGAGGATCGCGCTCAGCGCCGAAGCCGAGGCAAGCTGGCAGCTCAATTTGCAAATTGTGCCGGTCGGACTCTGGTATCAGAAGAAATCGCAGTTCCGATCGGCGGCGCTGGTGGTATTCGGCCAGCCGTTTGGCCTGGCCGATTTCAAATCGCGCTACCTAAACGACGAGCACGCGGCGGTGGATGCGCTGACCGAGCAGATCGACGCGCTGCTCGACACGGTGGTGCTACAGGCCGAGAACGCCGAGCTGCTGACCGGCATTCCCCTGGTGGCGGTCTGGACCGCCCCACGCGAGCTGGAGAGCCTGGAAGAGCGACATACCCGCACGACTGAGCTGCTGGCGGCTTACATGCGCCTCCGCGCGACCAACCCAGCGCGCCTGGAGGCGATCGCACGCGAGGCGCGGCGCTACGCGCGCGTGCTGCGAACGCTCGGCATCAAGGATCCGTGGGATCTGGAGCTGAGCGCGGCCCGACGCGGGCGGATCGTCGCGCTGTCAGGCTGGCTGATCGTTGGATGCGTGCCGGCGCTGGCCGGCTGCGCGCTGAGTTATCTTCCCTACCGGCTGGCCGCGCCGCTCACGCCAGTGCTGCTTGGCGATTACGAGGAGACGACGAGCACCGGCAAGCTGATCATCGGCTCGGCACTGGTCGCACTGACATGGCTGGTCGAAGCAATCGCCTGCGGCGCGGTGTTCGGGCCGATCTGGGGGATCGCGCTGCTGGCATTGGCGCCGCTACTATCATATATCGCGCTGCGCTGGGGTGAAAGCTGGCGTGAGCTGCGCGAGGCGGCCGGCTACGCCTGGCTCACGGCACGCCACAAGAAGATGGTGACCGAGCTGATCGCACGGCGGCGCGCGCTCACCGAGCGGGTGGCCGAGGCAGTAGAGATGTCCGACCTCACGACAGCAGAGCCGGTAGAACGCTCGAAAGTTTGAAGGTTTGTAAAGATACAATCCGTTTTAACCATCCGTATCTCCCGTGGTTCGATTGGCGGTAGTAGATACAGTGTCGTACCACGAGAGGGATCCGAATGACCGAGTATCACCTACGCATTAAAGAGCTTCCCACCAGCGAGCAGCCGCGCGAGCGCCTGCGCGACTATGGAGCGGCCGCGCTCAGCGATGCCGAACTGCTGGCGATCCTACTGCGGGTGGGCGTGGTCGGCACGAATGTCGTTCAGCTGGCGCAGCAGTTGCTTGTCGAGCAGGGCGGCTGGCCCGGCCTGCAGCGCGCCGATTATGGCGCACTGCGCGAGCGCCACGGCATGGGCGAGGCCAAAACCGCGACGCTCAAAGCGGCGCTGGAGATCGGCCGGCGGCTGCTGCTGACCGAGCACGAGCAGCGCTTCCAGATCAAAAGCCCATCCGACGCGGCGAATTTGCTGATGCTCGAAATGAGCCACCTCGACCAGGAGCACCTGCGCACCGTGCTGCTCGACACCAAGAACCGCGTCCAGGTGATTTCGACGGTGTATATCGGATCGCTCAACGCCTCATTGATCCGGGTCGGCGAAATCTTCAAAGAGGCACTCAAGCGCAACAGCGCGGCGCTGATCGTCGTCCACAACCATCCCTCCGGCGACCCCACGCCAAGCCCCGAGGACGTGCTGGTGACGCGTGAGATCATCGCGGCCGGCAAGCTGCTGGACATCGACGTGCTCGATCATCTGGTGATCGGGCAGGGCTGCTTCGTGAGCATGCGCGAGCGTGGGCTGGGCTTTGTGCGCTAGCTGAGCGGGATTGTCACCTCGACTTGAGCGCCGGCGCCGGGGCAGCTGCTGATCTGCATCTCGCCACTGAGCAGTCGGGCACGCTCCTGCATGCCGATCAGCCCGAAGCCATGCGTGTGTGCGCCGGTACCTTGCAGCTGCGCGTCGAAGCCGCGGCCGTTGTCGGCGACGATCAACAGAACGCTGTCGCTCTCCTGGCGCAGCTCGATGCGCACCGCGCTGGCCTGGGCATGCCGGCGGATGTTGACCAGCGCCTCCTGAGCGATCCGATAGAGCGCCTCTTCTACGCGCGCTGGCAGTCGCGGCCCCACCAGCTCCAGCAGCGAATCTACCGGCGTGCCGGTCTCGGCGGTGAAGCGCTGGCCGAGCGTCTCCAGCGCGGCCGGCAGGGCCTGGCGCTCCAGCGGGCCGGCGCGCAGATCCAGCACCGAGCGGCGGGCCTCCTCCAAACTCTCGCGGGTGCGCTCCAGCGCCTGGCGAATGCGCGCGCGGGCGCGATCGGGCGAATGCTCCAGCAGCGCGTCGGCGGCCTCCAGCTGCAAGGCGATTCCGGTTAGCTCCTGTGCCAGCGTATCGTGAACTTCGCGCGCCAGCCGGTTGCGCTCTTCGACCAGCGCCATACGGGTGGCCTGCTCGGCCAGCTGGGTGCGCTCGATCGCCGTAGCGATCTGATGGCCGATCGCCGACAGAATCTCGATATCCTGCGGCGTGAAGACATCCCACTGCGGCGTGGCGACATTCATAATCCCCAGTAGCCGGTCACCTTTCACCAACGGCACGCTGGCGTGATAGGCCAGCCCTTGGCGGTCGCCGGTGGCATCGCGCAGGCGGCTACACTCGACCACCTGCGCGGCGGCATGCAGATCGCCCCTACGGGCCAGCCGCTGACATTCGCACGTATCATCCCAGGCCGGGCCGGGGTAGGCCAGCGCGGGCGGTAACTCGTGATATGAGGCGATCGTGAATGCGCCCTGCTCATCGTAGAGGAACAGCCAGCCAGTGTGCAGCTGGAGCAGCTCGATCACCAGCGGCAGCGTGCTCGCGAAGGTCTGGCGCAGGCTGACGCCATTGTTGAGCGTCTCGGCGATCACCTTGAGCGTGGCGAAGTAGCGCACCTGGCGATCACGCTGGCGGTTTTCACGAGTCTGGCTGTTGGGCAATAGATCGGACATCGACGTGCCTCCGATAGCTGTCGAGATCATTCTACCACTTTCGGGAATGGGACGCGGACGAACCCCCTACGGGGACGCAGCGCGGACGAACGCGGATAGCTGGCATATTCAATTCCTTGTAGATTGTTTTTTCGCCCTGCAGGGCGAAAAAACAATCTACAATAAAGATAAAGTACCATGCATTGACAGAACTCCACGAACCAGGATAATAGAACTGGTTTCTGTTTGACAAGGGAGCAAGAGCTACATGACCGCGATCTCAATCATGATCGAGGGCCAGGATGGCCTGACTTGGCCGCGCTGGAAGCGGCTTGCTGAAGAAGTCGAGCGTCTTGGCTATGCCGGGCTGTTCCGCTCGGATCATTTCACCAACGGCGGCCCGCCGGATAAAGATTCGCTGGAGCTGGTTGTATCGCTGGCCTACCTTGCCAGCAGCACCAGCCGCATTCACTTCGGCTCGCTGGTCGCACCGTTCTCGTTCCGCGATCCGGCGATGCTGGCGCGCCAGGCGGCGGCGATCGACGACCTGAGCGCCGGGCGGCTGATCCTGGGGCTCGGCGCGGGCTGGAACGCGCGTGAGCACACGCTGTTCGGCTATGAGCTTGGCGATATACCGACACGTATGGCGCGCATGCAGGAAGGGCTGGAGGTGGTGACGCGGCTGCTGCGCAGCGATGAGCCGGTGACCTATGCGGGCCGCTTCTTCCAGCTACGCGGCGCGACGCTGCTGGCACGGCCGCAGCGCCCCGGCGGCCCGCCGATCATGATCGGCGGCAACGGCCCCAAGCGCACGCTGCCGCTGGTGGCGCGCTACGCCGACGTGTGGAACAGCCTATTCATCGGCCCCGAGGAGTTCCGCGCCCGCTCGGCCGCGCTGGATGAGCTGCTGATAGCGGCCGGCCGCCAGCCGGGCGACGTGCGCCGGACGCTGATGACCGGCATCTTCTTTGGGCGCGACCTGCCCGCGCTGGATCGCCAGCTGGAAGGCGAGCGCACGTTTCGGCCCGAGCTGGCGAGCACGCCGCGCGATGAGCTGATCGCAATCATGCGCCAGCGCAATGTGATCGTCGGCACGCCCGAGATGATCGCCGGGCAGATCGCCGCCTACACGCAGGCCGGCGCCGAGGAGCTGATGCTCCAGTGGCTCGATCAGGACGATATCGAAGGGCTACAGGCGCTGGCGGAGGTGGTGCGTAGCTTGTAAAACGTCCGCGCTGGCCCTCACCCCCAACCCCTCTCCCGTTGCGACGGGAGAGGGGAGCTAAATCTTCCCCTCGCCTGCCGCAGCGGGAGAGGGCGCCACCGCAGTGGCGGGGTGAAGGCCGCCACTGACCACGTCAGAAGCGCGCAGCGACTGATTCGCCGGTTTCCGCTAGGATGCGCACACCAAATGGCTCCAGCTGGATCGATCCGCTCAGCTGCGCTCCAGAAAGCGCATCCGTGGCTTCCTTATGCAAAGTAACTGTCTGGTTTGCGGCGCTGTAATTGAGCAAAAAGATCAACCGTTCTCCGGAATCCGAGCGCGCGCGAATGCACAGCTCGACCGGCTGCGGCAGCTCTAGCCAATCGCCGACCGGCGCGGCCAGGCCAAGCTGCGCGATCAGCGCGGTGGCGGCATCCACGTTGAAGACTGCTCCATAATAATAGGCGCTGCCGTGGCCCACACTGTTCCGCACCAGCGCCGGCGCTCCAGCATAGTAGCTGCCTGCATACTCCGCCAGCACCTCGACACTGCCGGCCTCGACCTGCAACACGTCGTTGAAGGCTTCCGCCGTGATATCCGGGCCATCCGAGCTGCGCCAGCGCAGTGTGGGCGCGCTTTCGTGTGGCCCAATGCGAGTGAAATCCGCCACTGTAATGCCGCACAGATCGGCTACGGCGCCTGGAAAGGGCCGCATGGGACATTGGCCAGTCGCATCCTTGTAGCCGGTTCGCGCGCCGAACACGATCGCCCCGCCCTGGCGTACATAATCGGAGAGTAGATCCGCCGTGGCATCGGTCAGGATGGCCGGGTGAGGGTACACCAGAACTCGATACTTCGCGATATCATCGAGTGTGGTCGTCGGCCGCATAGATAATGCGTCCACCGGAATGTGCTGGTACTGCAATGCCGCGAACCAGGCCAGGGTACTCTGGCGCATATACGGGCCATGCCAGCTATCCAGCTCGCCATCCCATTCATTATCGTAATCGCCGACGAGCGCGACATGGGCCGATGTATGGGTTGCGACCAGCCGCTGCCCGATGATTTCGAGCTCGCGCCCGATCTGCGCGGCTTCCTCCACACGCCGGTTGGGGCGATTGTGATAATCGTTGATACCATGCCAGTAGATCTCGGTACCGATTGTAGCCGTGCGCCAGCGGAAATAGAGCACCATGTCGGCGCCGTGAGCAATCGATTGATAGGTCCACAGACGCATCTGGCCTGGTTTGGGCGCGGGCTGCGCCATGCGATTGGTCCAGCCGCCTGGGCCGGATTGCTGCTCCATGACACAGAAATGCGGTGAGATCGCGCGGGCCATGCTCAGGTTCCAGCTCCACCGGCGATCCAGCAGCGGCGCCGGCCCCTGATCTGGAAAGATCGTGCTGAAGTTGGGGTAGGAGTCGTACGAGAAGAAATCAAGCGCCTCTTCGGTCAGCTTGTGGCTGTCGAGGTGCCCAAAAAGACCATTGGTGGTGATCCACTGGTTAGGCGCCAGCTCACGCAGTATGTCGGCCTGCATGCATGCAAACGCGATCGCACTATCCGAGAAAAAGCGTTTCTCATCGAGCGCCTGGTGCGGGTTGGGCGAATCACTCGGTGTCGGCCCGGTCAGCTTCACCTGCGCCCAATCGGTGTACGTCTGATTCCAGAATACCGTACCCCAGGCGCGGTTGAGCTGATCCAGGCTGCCGACATAGCGCTGCTGGAGCCAGGCACGAAAGGCGACCTGATCGGCGGCCGAATAAAAGACATTGACCTCACAGTTCAGCTCGTTGTCGATCTGCCAGCCGACCACCGCCGGATGGCTGCCATAGTGCCTGGCCAGCGCGCGGACGATCCGGGCGGACAGATCGCGATAGATCGGCGCGTTGTAGTTATAGTGCCGGCGCTGACCGTGCTGGTACTGGATTCCAGCCTGAGACACATTCAATACTTCCGGGTATGCATGCGTCAGCCAGGCCGGCGGCGTGGCCGTGGGCGTGCCGAGAATCACATGCAACCCATGCGCGTGGGCAAGATCGATCGCCCGATCGAACAGATCAAAGCTGAATGTGCCCTCGGCCGGCTCGAAGATCGACCAGGCGAACTCGGCGACCCGAATCACCGAGAAGCCCAGCTCGCGCATACGCCGGAAGTCATCGGCCCAAAGCTCCTCGGGCCAGTGCTCGGGATAGTAACATACCCCTAGCTGAAAGCGATCCAGATGCAATGATTTTGGCATGTGCTCGTTCCTTATTGACAGGACTTACGTGATGGACAGAGGTGATCATCCACAGCGGTACTTTATCTTCTTTTTTGTTGTTCGTTTTTTCGCTCTGCGAGCGAAAAAACGAACAACAGATGAAATGGGAAGTACCTTGCTGCCGCAGGCAGAACTGCGTTCGAGAGGTGATTGTGTCACTTCTGTAAAGAAGCTACAGCCCTTTCGCCAGGGCATAGTACATATCGTTCCAGCGCAGCTCTTTCTTGAATCCTGCGATCGTGGTGTCGTTGTTGATCAGCAAGAACTCGATGCCGGCCATCTCGGCGAAATCTTCGAGATGCTCGACAGTCAAATCATAGCTAAAGCCGGTGTGGTGCGCGCCGCCGGCGTAGATCCAGGATGCGGCGGCCACCGCTAGATTCGGCTGGGGGATCCACAGCGCGCGGGCCACCGGCAGCTTCGGCAGCGGCTCGTCGGTGGGCACCGTGTCGACCTGGTTGACGATCATGCGGAAGCGGTTGCCCATGTCCACCACGGACGCGTTCAGCGCCGGGCCAGTCTTTGCGTCGAATACCAGCCGAACCGGGTCGGCCTTGCCGCCGATGCCCAGGGGGTGAATTTCGAGTTTGGGCTTGCCGGTGGCGATCGTCGGGCAAATTTCGAGCATGTGCGACCCAAGCACCTTCATGCCGTTCTTGTTCAGATGATAGGTGTAATCTTCCATGAACGACGTGCCGCCGTCCAAACCGGCCGCCATCACCTTCATCGAGCGCACCAGCGCGGCGGTCTTCCAATCGCCTTCGCCGGCAAACCCGTAGCCATCGGCCATCAGGCGCTGCGGCCCCAGGCCGGGCAGCTGGGCAAGGCCGTGCAGATCCTCGAAGGTGGTAGTGAAGCCTTTGAAGTTACCATCCTGCAGGAAGCGCCGGATGCCGATCTCGATGCAAGCGCCAGCGCGCAGCGACTGGTGCTGGGCGCCACCCGCGCGCAGCGCTGGGACGACGACGTACTGGCTCTCGTACTCTTGAATGATCTGATCGACATCGATCTCCGACACCTCGTCGACGTAGCGAACCAGATCGCCGACGCCATAGCCGTTGACGCTGTAGCCCAGCCGCAGCTGCGCCTCGACCTTGTCGCCCTCGGTGACCGCCACCTCGCGCATGTTATCGCCGAAGCGGGCGATCTTCATGCCTTGCGCATCGTACCAGGCGCTGGCGGCGCGCGCCCACGCGCCCAGGCTGGCCTGCACATCTGCATCCTTCCAGTGCCCCACCACCACCTTGCGCTCCAGGCGCATGCGGCTGCCGATGAAGCCGAACTCGCGGTCGCCATGGGCGGACTGGTTCAGGTTCATGAAATCCATGTCGATATCGGCCCAGGGAATATCGCTGTTGTACTGGGTATGCAGATGCAGGAACGGCTTCTGCAGCGCGCGCAGGCCGGCGATCCACATCTTGGCCGGCGAGAAGGTGTGCATCCAGGTAACCAGGCCGATGCAGTTTTTGGTGGAGTTCGCCGCCAAGCTCAGCTGGTAGATTTCGTCGGGCGTCTTCAGGACCGGCTTGAAGACGACCCTGACCGGAATGTGCGCCGAGTCGGAGAGCGCCCGCGCGATCGCCTGCGAATGCTCGGCGACATGCTCGAGCGTCTCGGGGCCATACAGATGCTGGCTGCCGGTGACGAACCATACCTCGAATTGTTTGAGATCGATCATAGTAGCTTCCTTATTATAATGATACGTACTATGTGATACATGATGCTTGATACGTGAATCGGATGTTGCGATCAAGCATCACGCATCAAGTATCAAGTATCAAGCATCACGCATATCTTTTCATCACTGCCCATACACATGGGTGTAACGATAGTGCAGCTTAGCCACATCATCGGGGGCGATCTCATCCGGCTGGCCGATCTGGAGCGCATACCACACCGTGCGCGCCACATCTTCAACCATGACGGCGGCCTTGACGGCGTGGCGAGCCGATTTGCCGACCGTGAAGACACCGTGATTCTTCAGCAGCACCGCCGGCGAATCGCCGATATGCTCGACCACCTGCTGGCCGATCTCCTCGCCGCCGATCAGCGCGAAGCCGGCGCAGGGGATCGGGCCGCCGAACTCATCGGCCATGGCGGTGAGGTAGACCGGGATCGGCCGACCGACGGCGGCGAAGGCGGTGGCGTAGGGCGAGTGGGTATGCACAATGCCGTTGATATCCGGCCGGTGGCGGTAGATGTACAGGTGGCTGGCCGTGTCGGATGAGGGCTTGAGCGTGCCCTCGACGATATCGCCCTCCAGATCGACGACGACATGATCTTCCGGCCGCAGATCTTCGTACATGATGCCGCTGGGCTTGATCGCCACCAGCCCAGTCTCTGGATCGCGGGCGCTAATGTTGCCGCCAGTCCATGTGACTAGGCCGTTCTTGGGCAATTCCAGGTGCAACTTCCAGAGCTGCTCTTTGAGTTGTTCGAGCATAATATATTTCCCTTTCCACTGGGTTCTGGTTTGGGTGGGGGTGTGGGGCGGGCTACGCCCGCCCCACACCCCACCTTCGGCCCCTCCAAACCTCCCCAATGAGATTGCTTAGTGCGAATCCGCCAAAATCTCCTCTTTCAGATGCTTGACCCGCTTCATCACATCGTTGGCGCCACGCCCGAAATAATCGTGCAGGGTGACATACTCGCGGTACAGCTGCTCGTAGATCGCCTGGTTTGCCGCGATCGGGCGGAATGTCTCCTCGCGCAGGCGCGCCATGTGGTGGGCGGCATCGAAGATGCTGTCGTAGCCGCCGGCCGCCTGGCCAGCCGCCACCGCGCCGTGCATGGCCGATCCGAACGCGCCGCCCTGGCCAGTGCCAGTCAGGCGCAGCGGCCGGCCGCTGATGTCGGCGTAGATCTGCATGAGCAGCTTGTTGCGCTCGGGCAGCCCGCCGGTGGCGACGATCTCGGTGATTGGGATGCCGTTAGCCTCGAAGTTGTCGATGATCACACGCGTGCCATAGGCGGTCGATTCGATCAGCGCGCGATAGATCTCCTCCGGCTTGGTGGCCAGAGTCAAACCCAGCAGCACACCGGTCAGGTCGGCGTCTACCAGGATAGTGCGGTTACCGTTCCACCAATCTAGCGCCAGCAGGCCGCTTGCGCCCGGCTTGAGCTGCGCGGCCTTCTCCTCCAGCAGCTGGTGGATGTTCAGGCCACGCGCCTGGGCCTCGCGCTCGTAGGCCGCCGGCGTACACTGCTCGACATACCAGGCGAAGCTATCGCCCACGCAGGATTGGCCGGCCTCGTAGCCCGGCAGGCCCGGCACGATGCCATCCTGAACGAAGCCGCAGATGCCGGGCACCTCACGCTCCTCGGCGCCTAGCACCATGTGGCAGTTCGAGGTGCCCATGATGATCACCATGCGCCCCGGCTCCAGCACGGTCGCGGCCGGCACAGCCACATGCGCATCGACATTCGCCACCGCCACCGCCGTACCCGCCTTCAGCCCCGTCCAGCCGGCTGCTATGGCGGTCAGGCCTCCGGCATTTGCGCCCAGCGGGTAGAGCGTGCGCGACATCTTGTCGTCGACGATGCGCTCCAGCCCTGGGTCGAGCGCCTTGAAGAACGCATTAGGCGGGAAACCGTCGCGCTTCGACCACATGGCCTTGTAGCCTGCCGTACACTCATTGCGCTTTTCCTCACCGGTGAGCTGCCAGACCACCCAATCGGCCGCTTCGAGCAGACGGTCGGCGGCAGCGTAGACATCAGGCGCCTCGTCGAGGATCTGCCAGGCTTTGGGGAAGAACCACTCCGAGCTGATCTTGCCGCCGTAGCGATCGATAAATGTGTAGCCCTGCTCGCGCGCAATCTGGTTGAGCTTGTTGGCCTCGGGCTGTGCGGCGTGATGCTTCCAGAGCTTAACCCAGGCGTGTGGCTGGTCGCGCCATTCCGGCAAGAAGCACAGCGGCGTGCCATTGGCTTTGGTGGGCAGCATGGTGCAGGCAGTAAAATCGATGCCCACGCCGATCACGTCGGCCGGATCGACACCGCTAGAACTGAGGACGGCTGGGACAACGTGCTTGAATACCTCCAGATAATCGTTGGGGTCTTGCAGCGCCCAATCCGGCTCCAGGCGAATCCCCGAGCCGGGCAGGCGCTCATCGATCACCCCATTGGCGTACTGATGAACCGCAGTGGCGATCTCCTGGCCTTTGGCGATATCCACCAGCACCGCGCGCCCCGACTCGGTGCCGAAGTCCACGCCGATGGCGTATTTGTTGTTACTCATGTCACATCCTCCTGATGATTCTCACGGGTGCAGTTGCATGGTGGAATGCCTTCTTAGCTTGCGGCAGCAAGGTACTTTTTTGATTATCTGTTCCAGGTTTTCCTGTCGCCCGGCGGGGGCGACAGGAAAACCTGGAACAAGAGGATAGAAGGGCGCATTCCTCAATTCCCAATCCCTAATCCCTAATCTCCAATCCCCAATTTCTAGCGTGCGCCAAGCAGCAGCTCGATCACCAGCTGATCCAGCTCCTCGTAGCGGCGGCCGTGCGCGGCGATCGCCGTCACGTCGAACGGGCGCGCTTTGAGGGCAGCGCTGCTGGCGCTGGAATAGCCGGCCCCGGCGGTCGGGCCATCGTAGCTCGAATCACGCGCGCGCAGATCGCCGATCAGGCCCTGGATCTCGGCATCCTGCTGGAAGCGGCGGGCCTTTTCACGCAGGATCAGGTAGGTGCGCATGCAGCCGCGCGCGAAGGCCCACACACCGTCCTCGTCCTCGGTGCGGTAAGCGTGGGCGTCGAAGTGGCGCGAGCCGGTGTAGCCGCTCTCCTCGAGCAGCTTGACCACGAAGAAGGCACGCTTGATGTTTTCGGCACCAAAGCGAAAGTCCTGGTCGTAGCGGCCGATCACCTGATCGTTCAAGTCGATATGGAACAGCTTGCCAGCCTCAAGCGCCTCGGCCACAGCATGGACAAAGTTCAGGCCGGCCATGGTCTCGTGGGCAAACTCGGGGTTGACACCGACCATCTCGGGGTAGTCGAGCGTCGAGATGAAGTGCAGCATATGTCCCACGGTCGGTGCGTACAGGTCGCCGCGCGGCTCATTCGGCTTGGGCTCCATCGCGAAGCGCAGGTTGTAGCCCTGATTCTTCGCGTAGTTGCACAGGTAGTTGATCGCTTCGCGGAAGTGCTTGATCGCGTCGCGGGGATCGCGGTAGGCGTCGGTCTCGGCGCCCTCGCGCCCGCCCCAGAACACGTAGACCTCGGCGCCCAGCTCGACGCCCAGGTCGATCGCGCGCATGGTCTTTTGGAGTGCAAAGGCGCGCACCGCCGCATCCGACGAGGTGAAGGCGCCATCGCGGAAGATCGGGTGCGTGAACAGGTTGGTGGTGGCCATCGGCACGACCAGGCCATAGTCCGACAGCGCCTGCTTGAAGCTGGCGACAATCTGGTCGCGCTGCTGCGGGGTTGCGTCGAACGGCACCAGGTCGTTGTCGTGCAAGTTGACGCCATAGGCGCCCAGCTCGCTCAGCTTAGCGACGATCCGCTCCGGCGCGATCGGCGCCCGCACCGGCTCGCCGAACGGGTCGCGCCCGATGTTGCCGACCGTCCAGAGGCCAAAGGTGAACTTGTCTTCTTTGCGGGGAGTGAATTGATCAGACATAGCGACACTGCTCCTTTATCTGGCGATTATAAGAAAAGAACGATGTGGCTGAATTCATGTGGCGGCGCCAGAATACCATGTAATACTAGATCAGTCCAAGCGTCTCCATCAGATGCAGTTTGTCGCTCTCAGCCCAGCGCTCGGCAATCTTCCCATCGCGGATGCGCAAGATATCGATACCCGACAGGATAATCTGCTTTCCGGTCGCCGGCACGCCAAACAGCGGAGCGCCAGTGTGTGTGCCCGTGTCGATCCACCTCACCACCAGCTTGTCCCCTGCGACGATTGTATCCTCCACCGTTACCTGAAAATCGGGGCACGCGGCGATGAACGTCGCAAAGGCTTGTTTGAAGTGATAGGCACCATGCGGCTCATTAGGATCGGCACCGTGATTGATCAGATCGAGCGCGAAGATCTGGTCGAGCGCACCGAGATCGCGGCGATTGACCGCATCCGCAAGCTCCTGGTATATTCGTTTGAGATCGTCGGTGGTCATATAGGGTACTATTGATGAGGCGACGCTCAGCATGCGCCCAGTTGATCGGCATTTTCTGCAAGCACCGTGCGCAGCCACATATGGTCGCTCGGCACCAGCGGCAGCCGTAGCGCCGCGGTTGTTGAGATGAACTTCGTCTCAATTTCATAGCCGTCGATCTCGCGCGCCGCAGGAAAGTACTGCTGCGCCCGGGCGCGATAGACGATTTGCAAGAAATCGGGATAGGGGTAGCGATAGTCCAGCGGCATCGGCGTGAGATGATGATAGTGCTTGACGCCAAGCAGCCGAAGCTGATCGATCGTCCAGCCGGTTTCTTCCAGCACCTCGCGCATCAGCGTGTCGGTCAGCGCCTCGCCTTCCTCACGCCGGCCGCCGGGCAGGATATGCGTCCCATCCAGGGCGCGCACGAGAATCACCGACGACCCGTGAAGGACAATCGCGCGCACCGATGTCACGAATGCGAGCGGCGGAAACTCGGTGGCCAGATAGCTGGTGACACGCAGCCGAAGATCATCCCAGTGGACGAGCTCTTCCATGCTTGGTGGATACTTGGCCAGAAAGACTGCGAGCAGCGACATAGGGCGCTCCCGATCACATGGTTGATGGCATGAGATCATATCGCTCACCCGCCGTGCATTCAAACGTCACCACATCCGGCTCCGGCCGCGCTACTGCAATCGCAGCTGCTCCGGCCATCACTGACACCGGCGCTGTCGTTCGCACACGACAGGTTCCGCCGCGCTCCGAGCGAATGATCGCCTGCTGGAGCTTACCATCCTCCCACGCGATATCAATTTCGAAACCACCGCGCGCACGCAGCCCGCTGACATGCCCACGCGGCCAGACGTGCGGCAAGGCCGGCAGCAGGTGCAATTCGCCGGCGTGGCTCTGGAGCAGCATCTCGGCGATCCCGGCGGTCACGCCGAAGTTGCCGTCGATCTGGAATGGCGGGTGCGCATCGAACAGGTTGGCGTAGAGGCCGCCGCCGTGGACGCTGACATCCATGCTCGTCACCAGATTCAGCATCGTTCGGAGCATGCGGTAGGCATGGTCACCATCCTCGAAGCGCGCCCAGAAGCAGATCTTCCAGGCCATCGACCAGCCAGTGCCGGCGTCGCCGCGCATTTCCAGCGAGCGCTTGGCGGCGGCGAACAGCTCGGGCGTGCCGCGCCGGGTGATCTGCCGGCCGGGGTGCAGGCCGAACATATGCGAGCTGTGGCGGTGGTGATCGTCGGGGTCGTCCCAATCCTGAAACCATTCCTGAAGCTGGCCATGCCGGCCGATCTTCAGCGGGTAGAGCCGGGCACGCGCAGACTCTAGCCGGCTGCGGAAGTCGGCGTCGATCGCCAGCAGCTCGGCTGCCGCGATACAATTGCTGAACAGATCCCAGATGATCTGCATATCCATAGTCGAAGCCATGCTGACCGCCGCAGTCCGGCCGTCGGGCGTGCGGAATTTGTTCTCGGGCGAGGTGGACGGCGCGGTTACCAAATGGCCCTGACTGTCGTCGATCAGCCAGTCCAGGCAGAATTCGGCCGCGCCCTTCATGATTGGGTAGGCGGTATCGCGTAGGAAATCGAGCTGGCCGCCAAAGGCGAAATGTTCCCACAGGTGCTGGCAAAGCCAGGCTCCGCCCATCGGCCAGAGCGCCCAGACGGGATCGCCGTGGCCGAAATCGCCGACCGGCGCGCTCTGGCGCCAGATATCCGCGTTGTGGTGGGCTACCCAGCCGCCGCAGCCGTAGTTGACCTCGGCGGTCACACGGCCGTTCCGGCTGAGGTCGCCGATGAAGTCGAGCAGCGGCGTGTGGCACTCGGCCAGGTTGGTCGGCTCGGCCAGCCAGTAGTTCATCTGCGTATTGATGTTGATCGTCCAGTTCGAGCTCCAGGGTGGCCGCAGGTGATCGTTCCAGATGCCCTGCAAATTGGCCGGCTGTGTGCCCGGCCGCGAGCTGGTGATCAGCAAGTAGCGCCCGTACTGGAACAGCAACGCGATCAGCTGCGGGTCATCGCCGCTCTGGAACGCGTGAATACGCTCGTCGGTCGGCTGTGCTGCCGCCGCAGACCGGCCCAGATCGAGCGCGACGCGCCGGAATAAGCGCTGGTGATCTTCGACATGCGCTTGGCGGATCTGCGCGTAGGGCTGCGCCACCACAGCGTCCAGGTGGTGGCGCGCCAGGGCGAATGGGTCGATCTTCGTTCGCCCAGGCGCCTGATCGTAGCCGCCGAAGCTGGTCGCCGCCGACAGGTAGAGCGTGATGCTGTCGGCGCCATCCACGCGCAGCCCTGCATCCGTCACGCCTACGCGCCCACCCGCGGCGATAGCTCGGAGGCAGGCAGCAAAACGCATGCCGTCGCCATCCTCGCCTTGATCATAGATAATTGGCTCCGCGACCTGGTAGTAGCTCGGCGCGTCATGGCGTGGGGCACGGCCGGTAAGATCCAGCTGCGCGGTGCTGGATGCGACAGCGTGCCGCAACTGGCTATCGAGCGCGGCAGTGAAGCTGATCAAGCCTGGCCGGTCACATGTCAGCCGCACGACGATCGCCTGATGCGGGGCGCTGGCGAACACTTCGCGTGTGAAGGTCGCGCCGCCGAGCGTGTAGCGAACGCCGGCGATCGCGCTATCGAGATCGAGCCAGCGCTCGTACGTATCCGCCTGTGCGCTATGGTCGAACCAGAGCTGGAGATCAGCCATCGGCAGGTATGATTGGCCATATGGCCCCTGCATCTGCCTGGCTAGCTGATCGGCCTCGGCGTATTTGCCGGCGAAGATCAGCGCGCGCAGCTCGGGCAGGATGTCCTTGGCGCGCGAGTTATTCCAATCGCTCGGCGCGCCCGACCAGAGCGTATCGTGGTTGAGCTGGAGCCGCTCGCTCGCCACGCCGCCAAAGATCATCGCGCCCAGACGCCCATTGCCGATCGGCAGCGCCTCGACCCATTGCTCGGCGGGCTGGCGATACCAGAGTGTGAGATCGCTGGCGCCTTGTTCAGACATACGTGTACTCCTTGTTACCTTCACGACATACACGGTGCCCCACTCATCGATGGCGCCTCGATCGGGCCGCCACCGCGCGACGCAAGCGCGTACAGCTTGGTGTCGGCAGCCGCAAGCTTGCGGGTGCTCGGGTCGATCCGGCGCATCTTGATGCCATCCTGCTTCATGATGCTCGGGTCGTGGACGCGGAAATCGCCCTGGAGAACGGCCGGCGCTTTGGTAGCGCGGGCGCAAGCTGTGAGCAACAGAGGCATGAGCAGCAGGAGAACGATACGAGGTCGAAGGACAGACCTCGTTTGCATTGTGATTCTCCCTTTACACCCGAACGCCAAACTGAAAGATCGTCGTCTGGCGATAGGTCTCACCAGGGCGGAGCACAGTTGATGGAAACTGCGGCTGGTTGGGCGAGTCGGGGAAGTGCTGGGTTTCCAGGCACAGGCCGCTGTTACGCGTATAGATCGCTCCACCTTTGCCGGCCAAGCTTCCATCCAGCATATTGCCCGAGTAGAATTGGACGCCCGGCTCGGTGGTGGAGACATCCAACACCCGCCCGCTGTCCGGCGCATACACGCGTGCCGCGTGGCCAAGCGCGCCAGCCGGCTTATCCATCACCCACGTATGATCATAGCCCTGACCACGGCGCATCTGCTCGTCATCAGATGCGATCCGATCGCCAATCACGGTCGATGTTGTAAAGTCCATCGGCGTATCTTGCACAGGGCGTAGCTCGCCGTTCGGAATCAAGGTTTCGTCGATTGGCAGAAACCGGGTGCCGTCCAGCTGTAGCTCGTGGTTTAAAATATCGCTGCTGGCCAGGTTGAAGTAGGCGTGATGTGTTAGATTGATCACCGTATCACGGTCGGTCGTCGCCGTGTAATCGATCCGCAGCGCGTTCTGATCCGTGAGCGTGTAGATCACGGTGACGCTCAGATTGCCGGGGTAACCCTCTTCCCCATCGCGGCTCAGGTAATGCAGCTCAAGGCTGGATCCCTCGTCCGAGGGACGTTCATTTGCGCGCCAGATCGCCCGGTGAAAGCCATGTGGGCCGCCATGGAGATGGTTCATGCCATCGTTGCGCGCGAGCAGGTAGGTCGTGCCGTTCAGTGTAAATTGGGCGCCGGCGATCCGGTTGCAGAACCGCCCTACCAGTGCACCGAAAAAGGGCTGGTCGCCCAGGTATGGCGCCAGTGTGTCGAAGCCGAGCACGATATCGCCGAATACACCGTCGCGGTCAGGCACACGCAGCGCGGTCAGAGTGCCGCCGTAGGTCATGATAGCGGCATCAAGGCCGTGAGCATTCGTCAGTGTGTAGCGCTCGATCGGCGCTCCATCGGGAGTTTGCCCAAATGGTTGGGATGTGATCGACATAGAAAAACTCTTTTTCGCTCAGGCAAGCTTCTTCCAGGCTACATCCAGCGTTACAATTGCCAGGGCGTACGCGCTGCCTCGCGCAGGGTTCTGCGCAGCGGTACTTTTCCTTCTTTTTGTTGATCGTTTGCGCGTTCGCCCGGCCGGGCGAACGCGCAAACGATCAACATTTGAAAGCGAGGGACCATGCTGCCGAACATCCTGAGCCTGTCGAAGGGCAGGCTAGAATAGCACACGATGCGCCACTGCGTATTCCTGATTGCTATGCTATGCCCGGAACACCACGGTCGCCATCGAATGCGGCGGCAGCTCCACCAACCAGCCGTCGCGGCCATCACGCTGAATCGCCAGCACGGTCGGCGCCACACGATCCGGTGTGCCGGCACTGTTGTAGGCGCGCGGGCTGTCGGCAGCCAGCAGTTGGCCGGCGGCGCGCTCCGGCACCACGGCGCACACCAGGCGCACACTGGCCGGGTTCTGATAATGCCGGTTGATCAGCGTGACCGCAACCCCATCATCGGTGCGCGAGGCGGTGGCGCTGACAGCGCTCGATCCGTCGGGCAGGCTGTCGCCATGAGCAATATCGACTGGCAGCGCGGTGGCGCCGATATGCGGCGTATGCATGCGCAGCGCATGGTAGGTAGGCGTCAGCCACATGCGTGCGCCGTCGGTCATCACCGGCGCGTGCAGAACATTGACCACCTGCGCCAGATTGGCCAGCGTCAGCACCTGACACTGGCGATGGAAGCCTTCCAGCGCAACTGCGGCGGCCAACGCGTCGCGCAGCGTACCGGCCTGCTCATAGGTCACCGGCGCGCGACGCGACACTTCGCCTGGCCCCCACGGGCGCGCCTCGGGGTGCCAGACGCCCCACTCATCCAGCGCGATGCCGATCGGGCGTTTGCCCCTTCCATTCATCAGGATTCCGCCGGTGGCATCCTGGATGATCGCGGCGGTGCGCTTCACAAATTCTTCGGCCGCGCCGGCCTCGGTCAGCAGCGTGTAGTATTCAGCCTCGCTAAACTCGATCTCAGCACCGCCGTGAGTCCAATAATGGTGAATGGAAAGGTGATCGACCAAACCAGCATGCTTGCCGATCGTGCTCAGCAGTTCGACGTTCCATGTATCGTCGAAGCCGCAGACCACCAGCGCGGCGCTGGGGTCGACATGGCGGAGCATGGTGGCATAGCGCACATACTCGCACGCATACGTCGCGGCATCGTAATTGCCACCGCAGCCCCAGTTTTCATTGCCCACCCCCCATAGCTTCACGCCAAACGGCGCGAGCGCACCGTTCCTGGCGCGCTCGCGCCCAAGCGTTGTCGCAACAGCCGTGTTGCAATACTCCAGCCAATCACACAGCTCTTGCGGCGTGCCGCTGCCGACATTGCCGGCCAGGTATGGCTCGGCGCCAATCGCGGCGCAGAAGGCCAGAAACTCGTGCGTGCCCAGGCTGTTGTCATCCTCGACCTGTAGGCCGCAGGACATGCCCAGGCGCACCGGGCGCTCATTCGCCGGCCCAATCCCATCGCGCCAGTGGTAATGATCGGCGTAGCAGCCGCCTGGCCAGCGCAGCATCGGCACCGGCAGCGCGTGCAGCGCCGCTATCACATCGGTGCGAAAGCCGCCGCGCTGTGGAATATCGGTGCGGTTGGCGCCGACCCACAATCCATCGTAGCAGCAGCGCCCGAGGTGTTCAGCAAAGTGCCCATACAATCGCGGCGAGATGGTGCCGATTGGTGCGTCGGCGCGAATGGTGAGCGTAGTATTAGACATTTGGCTGTACCTCTAATTCAGCTCCAACACCACCACTGACAGGGCTGGAAGCGTTGCGATGAACTGGTTATCTTGTATGGTCGTGCCTTGGAATTCGCCGGGGCGCACCTGTTCCGGCGCATCAAAGGTCTTATGGGCCTTCATGCGATCATCGCATCGTAGGCAACCCTCGTGGTTGCCCGCGATGATCACGATGATCGGCATTGT